>Ga0182745_1000099_pt1 | contig 122058 bp, 115 predicted proteins | sample eDN3rd30CKraftBY_FD_128523 | JGI IMG/M metagenome (GOLD analysis project Ga0182745, IMG submission 128523) | Enriched backyard soil microbial communities from Emeryville, California, USA - eDNA 3rd pass 30_C Kraft BY (version 2) (version 2) | ecosystem: Environmental > Terrestrial > Soil >...
GGCTGGCCAGCACCTTCTTGCCGCGATAGAAACCGTCCGGGGTAATCCGATGCCGCGAGTGGCTTTCGCCGGAAGTGGCGTCCACCGACACGGCGGGCCGGCTCAGACCGTCATGCGAACGGCGCATGCCACGGGTTGAAGGGGTCTTTCGGCTTTTTTGAACGGGCATGACTGTATCTCTCCCAACATCGATTCATAGGCACGGACTTGCGGACTCTCAATGCTTGCGCAGCAGGTCCCGCAAATTCCCAAAAGGTCGTTGTCGCGCCGGCTCCTCACCCGAACCAGCTTCCGCTGGACTCTCGCTCTCGGGCAACGGCACCTGCGCCGCGTTGCATGTTTCCACCACGTGCCTTGGCACCAGCGGCAGGCCCAGCAACGCCTGGTCCTCCACCAACTGCCGCACCTCGAACCGCGCCGGATCGACGAGGATCGGCTCGTAGCCAGTCGACTCCTGGTCCAGGCTGGCCTCGTCCTGGGTCAGCAGCACCTTGAATCGCTCCCGCAGCGGCAGCCGCACTGGATTCAAGCAGCGCTGACACGTCAGCACCACGGCGCCGTCCAACTCACCCTCGAGCGCCACCTGGCCGTCGAACTCCGAGAAACGCACGCGCGCCGTCAGCTTCGATCCTTCCAGGGCGCCGGCATCCAGCAAGCGCGGCAGATCGACTGCGGCATAATTTCGTTCGATCGTGGTTCCGGCACGCGCGGCTAGCGTTGCGTCAATCCGGTCGCCGGCAGCTTGGCCGGCCTCAACGCCCTGGGGTCGCGACATGGGGCGCGTATACTAGCGGCGACCCTCGGGACTGTCAAAAGAAAAACCAGGATAAATGCTTGTTTTTCAATGCCCCTTTCCCTTGGAAACGCCCCTTTGCCTGAAGCCCGCCCGCGCGGGCGGCGGTGGGGGCCAGCCATTGCCTCCAGGAGCCGCGCCACGATGCCCCTCACCGCTTCCGGTACCCGTCCCAGATTAGTGTTGGCCTCGACCTCACAGTACCGCCGCCAGCTGCTGGAACGTTTCGGCATCCATTTCACCGTCGCCGCTCCTGACATCGATGAATCGCCCCTGCCGGCCGAACTGCCGGTCGACCTGGTCAACCGGTTGGCGCGCGAGAAAACCGAGCTCATCGCCCGTCGCCATCCCGGCAGCGTGGTCATCGGCTCCGACCAGTTGGCCGTGTTCGGCCGCGACATCGTCGGCAAGCCGGGCAACCCCGAGCGTTGCATCGAGCAGTTGCGCACCTTCAGCGGACAGCGCCTCACCTTTCACACCGCCGTGCACGTGATCCAGTCGGATACCGGCAGCAACGAAAGCCACCTGGACCTGACCACGGTCCAGTTCCGCAAGTTGAACGACGAGGAGATCGAGCGCTACGTGGCTCGCGAGCGCCCGGTGAACTGCGCGGGTGGCTTCAAGGCCGAAGGCTTGGGGATCGGCCTGTTCGAGCGCATCGAATCCCAGGATCCTACGGCGCTGATCGGCCTGCCGCTGATCTGGGTGGCCGCCGCCCTGCGGCGCGCCGGGCTACCAGTGCCATAAGCGTTAACTTATTTTGCCAATCGCTCCAGTACTTCCTGCAGCTCCGGCGACAGCGGAGCTGTCACGGTGAAGGGTTCGCCCGAGCCGGGGTGCAGGAAGGTCAGCGAGTGGGCGTGCAGGAACATGCGGTTCAAGCCGAACGGCTTGAGCAGCGCATCGCGCTGCCGGTCGCCATACTTGTCATCGCCCGCCACCGGGTGACCGGCATGGGCGGCGTGCACCCGGATCTGATGAGTGCGCCCGGTACCCAGACTGACGTCCAGCAGCGTGGCCAGCTTGCCGAACTGGCGCTCCGGCTTGAAGGTGGTCTGTGCCTGCTGGCCCTCGGGGTGGACCCGCACCATTCGCTCGCCGCCCTGCTTCTGGTTGGTGAGCAGTGGCAGGTCGATGGTTTTGACCCCGTACGGCCAGCGACCCACCACCAGCGCGTAATAGCGCTTCTCCATCTCCCGATCGCGCAGCGCCGCATGCAACTGGCGCAACACCGCACGACGCTTGGCGATGAGCAGGCAACCGCTGGTGTCCCGGTCCAGCCGGTGCGCCAATTCCAGTTCCCTGAGCTCCGGATACAAGGCGCGGAACGTTTCGATCACACCGTGCGCCAGGCCGCTGCCGCCGTGCACCGCCACCCCGGCAGGCTTGTTGACCACCAGCAGGTCGCGATCCTGGTGGATGATCGACGCCGCTAGAAATTCGCGCAGCGATCTAGAGGGGGTATTGGTGGTTTCGCGGGGCTTGAGTTTCACTGGCGGCACACGCACACGATCGCCGAGCTGCAACCGGTAGTCCGGGCCCACTCGGCCGCTGTTCACCCGCACTTCGCCACTGCGCAGAATGCGATACACCAGGGTACGCGGCGCGTCCTTGAGAACGCGGATCAGGAAATTGTCGATGCGCTGCCCGGCGTCACCCTCCCCCGCCTTGAGGTAAGTCACCTGGCGGGGGGGCTGGGGGGCTTGGGCGGCCTGAGAGGTGGCCTGAGGGGCGGCGGGGGCGGGCTCGTGGCGCGATTGTTTCGACATGGGCAAGCGACTCGATACGCGCTTGATCTATCGCGCGTAAGCCATTGATTGAAAAAAGATGACCTGTTATGCTCCGCCGGTTTTCCCGCTGCGGGCGGCCAATTCCGAGCTTCATAACCGAAGCGAAATTGCCGCACCGGAGCACCCAACGCGGCGCCCATGAAGGTCATAACCCTTTGAGGGCCGTACCCGAAAAGGCGTCGCATCTTAGTTGGTTCTGCAGGGATCTGCCTAAGCGAGATTCCGTTGACGATGTCGGCGCCCATGGTTGGAGACCGGGCATTCCCCAGGTTCTCCGGTAGGCGCCCAGAAGATCATTCGACCGACCCGTAAGCTCGGCACCTCTTGCCGCACCTGGCGTCGCCCTCGACTTCCATCGTCCGCGTGTGACTCGGCGCATCAGCATCCCCGCGGGAACCATCGCTCGGCCGCCTGAACGCTGATGCTGAACAAGCCTAGAACTTCAGGTCAACGACGCGTACGAGCGGGCACACAGTGACAGGATTAAAACAACGCGTGCTGCCAAAGCCGCCGGTAACCATCGGATGACACTACCCTCCGATCAACCCTTTGCTCCTGCCCTGGCGCCCGCCCGGCGCAATCTCGCGGCCCTTGAATATTCATCAGAAGGGTCTCATGAAGCGAATGCTCGTCAACGCAACTCAGGAAGAGGAGTTGCGCGTCGCACTGGTTGATGGACAAAGAATCTACGATCTCGACGTCGAAGTACCTTCCAAAGAACAGAAAAAATCCAACGTCTACAAAGGCCGCATCACCCGGGTAGAGCCCAGCCTCGAAGCCTGTTTCATCGACTATGGCGCCGAGCGCCATGGCTTCCTGCCGCTCAAGGAAATCTCCAAGGAGTTCTTCAAGGCCCAGCCGGCCTCCGGCAGCCGTCTCAATATTCGGGAACTGGTCGAAGAAGGCCAGGAATTGCTGGTGCAGGTCGAGAAAGAGGAACGCGGCAACAAGGGCGCGGCCCTCACCACCTTCATCAGCCTGGCCGGCCGCTTCCTGGTGCTGATGCCGAACAACGCGCGCGCCGGCGGAGTGTCGCGCCGTATCGAAGGCGAGGACCGGGAGCAGCTGCGCGAAGCCCTCGACCAGGTGCAGATCCCCGACGGCATGGGCGCCATCGTGCGCACCGCGGGTGTCGGCCGCTCCGCCGAGGAGCTGCAGTGGGACCTGGATAATCTCAAGGAGGTCTGGAACGCCATCGACCAAGCCGCCCAGTCCCGCCCCGCCCCGTTCCTGATCTATCAGGAATCCAAAGCCATCATCCGCGCCCTGCGCGACTACCTGGCGGACGACATCGGCGAGATCCTGGTGGACAACCAGGAAGTGTTCACCGAAGCCCAGCAGTACATGCAGCGCTTCATGCCGGCCACTCTGCGCAAGCTCAAGTTCTACGAAGACCCGGTGCCGCTGTTCACCCGCTTCCAGATCGAGAACCAGATCGAGTCGGCGCATTCGCACAAGGTCAACCTGCCGTCCGGCGGCTCCATCGTCATCGATCCGACCGAGGCGCTGGTGTCGATCGACATCAACTCGGCACGCGCCACTCGTGGCACCGACATCGAAACCACGGCCCTCAACACCAACCTGGAAGCCGCCGACGAGATCGCCCGGCAACTGCGCCTGCGCGACCTGGGTGGCCTGATCGTCATCGACTTCATCGACATGGAGTCGCAGAAGAATCAGCGCGCGGTCGAAGACCGCATCCGCGACGCGGTCAAACAGGACCGTGCCCGCATCCAGTTCGGCCGTATTTCGCGCTTCGGCTTGTTGGAGCTGTCGCGCCAGCGGCTGCGGCCTTCCATTGGCGAGGCCGCCAACATCAACTGTCCGCGTTGCAACGGCATGGGCAGCATTCGCGGCGTCGAATCGCTGGCGCTGGCGCTGCTCAGACTGATCGGTGAGGAAGCCCGCAAGGAACGCACCGTCAAAGTCATCGCGCAGCTGCCGGTCGAGGTGGCCACCTACCTGATGAACGAGAAGCGCGAATGGCTCAACAACATCGAAACCAAGAGCAGCGCCCAGGTGGTGCTGGTACCCAACAAGTACATCGAGACGCCCTCCTACGACATCCGCCGCGTACGCGATGACGAGGCCGGATTCTCGGAGAACAGCAACGTCAGCTATCAGATTCCGGTGGCGCCGGTAGTCACGGCGCAAGAGATCGTGGCCCACGACAAGCCGGCGGCTCCACCTCCCGCGGTCCAGACTTCCGCGCTGCCCAGCATTCCCGCTCCGGCCAGCATTGCCAACGAAGCCGCGGCCGCCAACAACCCCGCACCGGTGGCACCGCCCGAGCAGATCGGCATTTTCGTGCGCCTGTGGCGCTTCCTGTTCGGTGGCGCCGGCAAGGCCGCAAGCACAGAGAAGTCCGAACCCGCGGCACGCGGCGGCTCACGTGACTCGAATCGGCGCGACCGTGGCGACGACCGTCATTCGCGCGGCCGGGACCGCCATGGCCGTGACCGCCGTGACCGGGACCGGGGTTCGCGTGGTGAACATCGCGGCGATCACCGTCACGATCAGAAGGGCCACGATCAGAAGGATCGTTCGCAGGAGCAGCGCCGGGATCAGCAGCAGCGCCAGGACCGTAAGCCTCGCGATCAGGCGGCCGAGGGTCGCGCCGAAGGTCAACGCCAACCGCAGGGTCAGCGCCCCCAGCAGTCCCATCAACAGTCTGGGCAACAGGCGGCCGGACAGTCCCCAGCCGGACAATCCTCAACCGGACAGGCACCCCGCACTGACCAGGGACCGCGGCCTGAAGGGGCGGCTGGTGGCGATGGCCAGCGTGGTGAGCGAGGCGAACGCGGCGGCCGTGGCCGACGCGGTCGGCGCCGCCGTGGTGGTGGCGGCCGTGGCCGAGAAGAAGAAGGCTCAACGGTACACACTGGCTCGCAGGCAGCAGCGGGCGATGCCGGTGGCGACAGCCACGCAACCGCGTCGCACAGCGGTGGAGCTTCGACGGGTCCGTCGTCGCAGGGTGAGGGGCAGGAACGCCCTGCTCCCGTACAGCGGCCGGAACCTCAGCGCAGCTTCGATCTGTCTCCGCCGGCCGCGGAGCCACGCCGTGAGTCCGTCGCCAACGAGGCTCCACAGCCCCGGCCGGCACCGGCACCAGCGGAATCCAGCGCACCTGCGCCTGCCCCCGCTCCTGTGTCTACACCCACGCCGCCGACGGCGCCGAGGGATACACACACCGTCTGGTCGTCCAGCCCGAGCAGCAGCAGCTCCTCGTGGGGTAGCTCGGCCGGTGGCGGAACGCGGCGCGACGAATAGTCCGCACCATCCGGGTGATGCGATGAAAAGGTAGTCCGCATCAGGCACAGGGATTGTGCCCGCCGCCGTAGGTGGCGTTGCCTTACCTCTGACAAAAACCACGCTTTTTGTCAGAGGCTGCGGGGGTCGTGGCAGGGAGCCCGATCCCCCGCATGTGTACCTGACCTGGACTGCAACTCCCGCAGCAGGCCTTCCGCCGCCTGTTCCAGCAGGTCGAGGACTTCTTCGAAGCCCTGCGGCCCGCCGTAGTAAGGGTCAGGGACGATGCGGCGCGCGGCGTCCGGCGCGTAATCCATCATCAATCCCAGTCGCGAGTGCTGAGCCGGTGCCGAGCGGCTGCGCAACTCGCGCAAATTGTCTTCGTCCATTGCCAGGATCAGATCGAAGCGCTCGAAATCCTCCGCACTCACATGACGTGCACGCAACTGAGATAAATCAATCCCTCGCCGCCGCGCCGCTGCAATCGCGCGCGCGTCGGGCGGAGCACCGATGTGATAATCGTGCGTGCCCGCTGAGTCCACCTCGATTTCCAGGTCCAGGCGACGCTCGACCAGCAGCTGCCGGAAGACACCCTCGGCCGTCGGCGAACGGCAGATATTACCCATGCAAATAAACAGGACCCGGGTGACGCTACGGCTCATGGAAATTGCGGCTCATGAAAATGGGGCACAGGGAAGTTGGGACTCATAAAAATCGGGGCCTGCGCAAGCTGGCTCCGCAGGCGGAGCGCCGATTGCCAAATTTCTCGACACGGGCGGTACCGCAAACTGGAGTTAGGGCGACGCCTTAGACACAAGCCCTGATACTGTCCGCAATCTGGCTTCGGGTACAAAGAGAGTAACTCAAATGGACCTGTCAGCCATTCATGCCTCCAACACTGGACTCGATCGGCCTGCCGCCCAATGCCACGCAGCCTGCGCTGCTGACAGCACCATGACCGGCGCCGGCCACGGCTTTGCCGAAGGCGACCGGGTGGCCGCGGCCTCACGGCCGGGGTTTCCGCTCGGCACGGTGCTCAAGGTCATGGACCTGGGGTACTTGCTGGTGCGCTGGGACAGCAATGTGCTGGAAACGGCGCATCATCGTGAATTGGTGCGGATCGACACCGAGTGAATCCAAAGGGTCCCGACGCTACGGCGTGGTAACGGATAACTGCGCACGCACGCGGGCGAGGTCCTGTTCCGTGTCGACACCGGCGCCGGGCACTACGGAGGCGACACCGACGACGATACGCATGCCGGCCTGCAGGGCGCGCAGCTGCTCCAGTTTCTCGATCAGCTCGAGATCGCTGAGTGGAATCTGGGTCATGCGCCGCAGCGCTGCAACACGATAGGCATACAGTCCGAGATGCCGTTGCGCGCCTAGCACGCTGGTCTGGCTTGCATAGCCTTGTGGCGCTCCATCGCGGTGCCAGGGAATAGGTGCACGGCTGAAATACAACGCATACCCGGCACCACTGGTCACCACCTTGACCACGTTCGGATCGAGCAACTCGTGCAGGGCGGTGACCGGAGTCGACAAGGTGGCGATGTCGGCCTCGACATGGCTCTCCAGCAGCGCCGCCACTTGATCGATCAGCTGCGGCGGCAGCTGCGGCTCATCGCCCTGGACGTTGACCACGATGGTACGTTCGTCCCAACCCCGCGCCGCCGCCACTTCAGCGATGCGATCGGTGCCGGATTGATGTTCGGCGCGTGTCATCACGGCAATGGATCGTTGCGGTGCGCGCGGATCGACTGCAACGGCGGCCACCCGTTCATCGTCCGTGGCGACCAGCACCTCTTCGGCCCGACTGCGCAGCACGGCATCGATCACCCACTGGAGCATGGGCCGGCCGGCGATCTCGAGCAGCGCCTTGGCTGGCAGGCGGGTCGAACCGTAACGCGCTGGGATGACGACTTTGAAAGACATGCTGAAACCGGGAATGAAACAGGGGCGCAGGCCGTGATCAGTACGGCTTGTCGGTAAGCAACGGATCCTGCGGCTCGAGCCGCTGCGCTTCGTCTTCCAGCATGACGGGGATGCCATCCCGGATTGGGAAAGCCAACCGGTCGGCGCGGCACACCAGCACCGCCCTGGGCTTCGAATATTGCAGCGGCCCCTTGCATACCGGGCACGCCAGAATGTCGAGTAGCTTGTGATCCATGAATGTCGCCGTATCTTGAACCCAGCGCGCGGCCGGACACCGCTGCGAGCAAGTAATCAGTCTACCGGTTTTGCCGGCCGGAACGCAGCACGTCGTCCAATAGCGTCACCAGCGTGGCGGTATCGGCCGCATCGATCTCCAGGGCCAAGCGCACCGCCCAGTGCCGGAGGTCGGCACGGGAGCGGCATTTCACCGCATCCTTTTCTGTCATCAGCACAGGCGCCTGGTCGCCAAACTCCAGCTCATCCGGACCGAGCACTGCGTGGTCCGGCAAGGCCCGAGCATTCACCTGCAGGCCCGCCAGCCGCAGGGCATCGAAAAACGCTTGTGGATTGCCGATACCCGCCACGGCATGAACCCGATAGCCGCGGAAGGATTCCAAGGCGCGGGGCTCGCCGCTCGCCAGTGAAATCGCCTGCGCCAGTCGTGCTCGTATCGTGATCCGGCGCGGCATGCCCGACGATGGAGCTGGTACCACACACTCGGATGGGAATGATGGACGCTGGTTCCTCGCCACCAACGCCACAGACCGCAATCGCGAGACGGGTTCGCGCAACGGCCCTGCTGGCAGCAGCCAGCCATTGCCCAGTCCGCGCTCCGCGTCGATCACGGCGATCTCACAATCGCGTGCGAGCCGATAGTGCTGCAAACCGTCATCGGACAGCACCACGTCCGCACCGAGCTCTATGGCGCGCCGGGCAGCGGCGACACGATCCGGCCCAGCCACCACTATGGCGCCGGTGCGCGCCGCCAGCAGGACCGCCTCGTCTCCAGCCTCGACGGCCGGCGTATCAGGATTGACGTCGACAGGCCAGCGCGCCGCCTGCCCACCGTAACCACGCAAAATGATTCCAACCCGCTTGCCACGCGACTGCAGTCGTTCGGCGAGCCAGATGACCAGTGGCGTCTTGCCGGTGCCGCCGACGGAAATATTGCCGACCACGATCACTGGCCGATCCACGCGCACGCAACGCAGCAGGCCGTATCGGAAGGCCGCCCGCCGGCACGCAACGACGACTGCAAACAGCGCGGACAGCGGCGACAACAGTATCAGCAGCCAGAACGGCTTACGCTGGTACCACAGCCTTTGCATGTGCTGATCGAGCGTCACGGCTTGCGGCCATCAGGCGTTGAATTGCATGCGATGCAGCGAAGCGTACTGGCCACCGAGCGCCAGCAGTTCGTCATGGGTGCCCGCTTCGATCACCCGTCCGCCGTCGAGCACCATGATCCGATTGGCCCGCTCCACGGTGGACAACCGATGGGCGATGACCAGCGTGGTGCGGTTGTGCATCAGGCGTTCCAGTGCGCCTTGAATGATGCGCTCGGATTCAGTATCGAGTGCCGAAGTGGCTTCGTCCAGGATCAGGATGGGCGCATTCTTGAGCAGCGCACGCGCGATGGCGATGCGCTGGCGCTGCCCGCCCGACAGCAGCACGCCACGATCCCCCACCATCGTGTCGAGGCCGGCCGGCAGGTCACGCACGAACTCGAGCACATGCGCGGCCTGGGCAGCCTCCTCGATGGCCTCATTGGACACGTCGCGGCCAAATGCGATGTTGGCGCGAATCGTGTCATTGAACAGCACCACTTCCTGGCTGACCAGCGCGATCTGTTCGCGCAGGCTGTGCAGTTCGTATTCACGGACGTCATGGCCATCGACGCGGACCGCGCCGGAGGCGACATCGTAGAAGCGCGGCAGCAGGTTGACCAGGGTCGATTTGCCACTGCCGGAGCGGCCCACGATGGCCAGCATCTCACCGCTGCCGACACTGAAATCTATGCTCTGGAGCGTCGCACCCTGCCCGGCCGGATAGGCGAATGAAACGTCCTCGAACTGGATGTCGCCTCGCACGCTGTGCGCCTGCAGCGCGCCGCCCTGATCTTCTCCGGGCTCGTCCAGCAGCTCGAAAATGCTCTCGCCGGCCGCGATGCCCTGCTGAATCGGTCCGGCCACGCTGACCAGGCTGCGCAGCGGCTGGGCGATCTGCACCAGCGCCACCATGAAGGCCAGCAGATCGCCCATGCTCATGCGCCGGTTGATCGCATCGGCGATGGCGATGGACAGCACCAGCGCCGAGCCGCAGGCGGTAACCATCTGCACCACCGGGTTGGACAAGGCCTTGGTCAGCACCAGGCGCATGAACGAGCGGCGATTGTGCTCGTTGACCGTCTCGAACTGGCTGTTCTGGTATTCCTGAGCGTTGTAGACCTTGATCACGCGCGGCGCATCGAGGGTTTCCTTGGCCACCCGCGTGACGTCGCCCATCGAGTCCTGGATGCGGCGGCTGTAGCGGCGGAACTTGCGGTTGATGACCGTCACCAGCCAGGCCACCAGCGGCCCCATGACGAGCGCGATCAGGGTCAGGCGCGGGTTGAGCCAGAACAGCGCCACGATGGAACCGATGATGGTCAGCGTCTCGCGCACCGAAATGGTGATGGAATCGGTGGCAGCCTGGCCGATCTGTTCGGTGTTGTAGGTCAGGCGGGACAACAGCACGCTGGTGGAGCTGCGGTCGTAGTAGCCCACCGGCAGCACGGTCAGGCGCTCGAAGATCTGCTGGCGCAGGCGCTTGACGATGCGACGGCCCACGTCGCCCATGCAATAGGTCTGGGTGAAGTCGCCCAGGCCGCGGAAGAAGAACAGCACGATGAGCGCCAACGGCAGCAGCAGGATGGTGCGCGGGTCGCGATTCTCGAACGTGCCGTCGCCGAACAGCTTGGCGTAGATGGTGAAGCTCACCATGCTGAGCGAATAGATCATCGCGCCCAGGATGCCGAGCGCGAACATGCCACGGTGCGGCCGCAGATAGCCCAGCAGGCGTCGATAGGTCTGCCAGGCGCCAGGAGTGAAGCTTAGTTTTTTGCTGCGGTCGGGAGCTGCCATGTAATTCCGCGATCGTTGCCTGTCAGGGTTGCGGAGCGCTGGAAGCGGGCTTGCCTGCGGCCGCGGCATTCGGCGCTCCCAGGGCTTCATTGACGGTCGCCATGTTGATGCCACGGAAGCCGAGCCGCCCCACCACGTCCATCGCGGTCACCACCGACTGGTGAGTGGTGCGCGCATCGGCGCGAATGGTTATGGCGTTGTCACGATTCGCACCGGCCAGCTTGGTCACCGCGGCCGACAGCGTCGCCGGACTGTTGTTCAACAGGGTCTTGCCATTGACCCGGTATTCGCCCGAGGCGGTGACCGTGATCACGATCGGATCGCTGCTCGGCGCAGGCGGCGCGGCGGCACTGGCCTGCGGCAGCTGAATCTCGATCCGGGTCTCGTCCACGAAAGTGGTGGACACCATGAAAAAGATCAGCAGCAGCAGCACCACGTCGACCAGCGAGATCAAATTCAAATCCGGTTCTTCGCTGGTACGAGGCCGGAAATTCATGCGCTCTGCCCGTACGCGGCGGCTTCCCGCTGCGGCCGCTCGCGTGACGCAACAGCCGGCTCGGTTTCGAGCACCTGCACCAGCCTGTTGGCCTGCTTCTCCATCTCCACCACCAGGTCCGCCACCCGGCCCCGCAGGTACTTGTAGCCCAGCAGGGCGGGAATGGCCACCGTCAGGCCGGCCGCGGTGGTGATCAGGGCCTCGGAAATGCCGCCGGCCAGCATCATGGGATTGCCGGCCCCGGCGATGGACAGGCTGTTGAAGGTGCGGATCATGCCCAGCACCGTGCCCAGCAGGCCGAGCAAGGGCGAGATCGAAGCGATGGTGCCCAGGGCATTGAGGAAACGCTCCAGCTCGTGCACCACGTGGCGGCCGGCGTCCTCGATGCTTTCCTTGATCACGTCGCGGCCACGATGCCGGTTGGCGAGGCCAGCCGCCAGGATCCGGCCAAGCGGCGAATTCTGCTGCAGGGCGGCGATGTGCTTGTCCTGAATCTGGCGCTGCTCCACCCATTTCCAGACCTTCTCGGTCAGTTCGGCGGGCAGCACACGGCGCGGCTGCAGCGTCCACAGGCGTTCCAGGAAAATAGCCGCGGCAATGATCGAGGACAGGATGATCGGCACCATGATGGGGCCGCCGGCTTTCACGATTTCAAACATGGTGCGGTTGCGATTTCAGCTGTTGGCGTGCGCTCGGGCCCATTGGCCGCGAATACTAGCAGTTTCAGTTCCCCGAAAATGCGTCAGACCAACTTGCCGTCGGTCAGGGTGAGGGTGCGCTGCATGCGTGCCGCCAGTTCCGGGGCATGGGTCACGATCACCAGCGCGGTCCCCAATTCGCGGTTCAGCTCCAGCATCAGTTCGAAGACCTGGCGGGCATTGGCGCCATCGAGGTTGCCGGTAGGCTCATCCGCCAACACCACCCTGGGCCGGGTTACCAGAGCGCGGGCCACTGCCGCGCGCTGGCGCTCGCCCCCGGATAGCTGGCTGGGACGATGTTCGACGCGCGAACTCAAGCCGACTCGCTCCAGCAGCTCACGCGCCCGCGCCCGCGCCTCCTCGACCGGCGTCCGGCGAATCAGCAAAGGCATGGCGACATTCTCCAGCGCCGTGAACTCGGGCAGCAGATGATGGAACTGGTAGACGAACCCCAATGCCTGGTTGCGCAGCTCGCCACGCGCCGCATCGCTCAGCTCGCCGACCGCCTGGCCGGCAATGATCACCCGTCCCTCGCTGGGCAGATCCAGCCCCCCCAGCAACTGCAACAGCGTGGTCTTGCCCGAACCGGACGCCCCGACGATGGCCAGCCGCTCGCCCGGCGGCACGGCCAGTTCGACCCCCTTGAGCACCTCGACCCGGGCGTCGCCTTGCTGGAAATACTTGACCAGGCTCTGACAGGCCAGGACGGTGGCGGCGCTCTCATTGACCATGCGGGACTCTCTTGCTACTCATGTTTCAAGGCCTGCGCGGGCTGCGTGCGGGCCGCGCGCCATGACGGATACAGGGTCGACAGGCAACACAGGCCGAAGGCCGTGACGCTGATCTTCAGCACGTCGGGCCATTGCACGGCGGCCGGCAGATCGCTCATGAAATACACCTTGGCGTCCAGGAAATGAGTGCCGAGCAGCGCCTCGAGACCATGCACCAGACTTTCCAGGTTCACGGCGATCAACACGCCCAGCGCCACTCCGGACAAGGTGCCGATCAAGCCGATGGCGGTGCCCTGAGTGACGAAAATGCTCAGGATGCTGCGCGGCGTGGCGCCGAGGGTGCGCAGGATGGCGATGTCGGCCTGCTTGTCCTTCACCACCATCACCAGCGTGGAAATGATGTTGAAGGCGGCTACCGCGACCACCAGCAGAAGGATCACGAACAGCACCGACTTGGTGAGCTGGATGGAACGGAAGAAGTTGGCGTGCTTGCGGGTCCAGTCGTCGATGTAATAGCCGCCGCCCAGCGATACCGCCAGGCTGCGCACCACGCGCGGCGCCTGCAACATGTCGGCGAGCTTCAATCTCAGTCCGGTCACTTGATCGCCCATGCGATACAGGCGCGCCGCATCGGCCAGATGAATGTAGGCCAGGTTGCGGTCGAACTCGTACATGCCCGATTCGAACGTGCCTACCACCTTGAAGCCGCGCATGCGGGCCATGACACCAGCGGGTGTGATCACCGGCTGCGGCGTAGCCACGATCACGCGGTCGCCGAGCTTGACCGACAGGGCCTTGGCCAATTCCGAGCCCAGCACGATGCCATACTCGCCCGGCGCCAGCGCGTCGAGCGACCCGCTGTGCATTCGCTGGGCGATCGATGTGACATTGCGCTCCTCTTCCGGCAACACACCGGTGACCGCGGCGCCACTGCTCTTGTCGCCCGCCACCAGCAACACCTGGTCTTCGATATACGGCGCGGTCGCCAATACTTCCGGGTTCTGTTGCGCGCGCCGCGCCATCTCGCGCCAGTCAGCCAGCCCGCTGCCGAACGCGCTGATGGTGGCATGCGAGGTCAGACTCAGAATCCGGTTGCGCAGCTCCTGCTCGAAACCATTCATCACCGACAGCACCACGATCAGCACCGCCACGCCGATGGCCACACCCACCATGGAAATGATGGAAATGAAGGAGACGAACCGATTGCCCCGGCTGGCTCCCAGGTAGCGGCGCCCGATCATGAGCTCGTAGCGGCTACTCATAGCGCAGCGCCTCGGCGGGCTCGGTCGCCGCGCCACGCAACGCCGGATAGATGGTGGCCAGCACGGTCAGCACCAAAGCGGTAACGGTAATGCCCACCACCTGTGGCCATTGCACCTGGGACGGCACCTCGGTGATGTAGTAGACGGTGGGATCGAAGATGGGGACGCCCATCAAATGCTCGAGCACCGGGACGATGCTCTCCACGTTGAACGCCAGCAGCAGCCCCAGGCCGCAGCCCAGCAGCGCGCCGAACCAGCCGATGATGACGCCCTGGGTCATGAACACCGCGACGATGCTCCTGGGAGCGAACCCCAGCGTGCGCAGGATGGCGATGTCGGTGCGCTTCTCGTTGACCACCATGACCAGGGCCGACACGGTGTTGAAGGCCGCCACGGCCACCACCAGCATCAGGATCAACGTCATCATGGTCTTTTCGATGCGCACCGCGCGGAAGTAGCCGGAGTTCTCCTTCGACCAGTCGCTGACTTCGAAACCGCCGCCGAGCGTCTGGGCGATGCGCGGCGCCTGTGCCGGGGCGGCGAATATGTCCGCGAATTTCAGTCGCAGCCCCGCGGGTGCGCCTCCGGTCCCCGCCAGCGCGGCGGCATCGGCCAGGTGCACCAGCGCCAGCCCGTTGTCGTGCTCCTGGACGCCGACGTCGAACACGCCGACCACCTTGAAGGTCTGGATGCGGGGCTGCAGATCGATACCCGCCACCATGCCGCGCCCCGCCGCGGACTTGGTCGGCACCAGCACCGTGATTTCATCGCCAACGCGCGCTTCCAGCGCCCAGGCCAGACCGGCCCCGAGCACGATGCCCTGCCCGCCCGGCACCAGTTGATCCAGCGAGCCGCTGCTCATATGGCCACCGATCTCCGATACCTTGGGCTCCTCCCCGGGCAGCACGCCCCGAATGATGGCCGGCCGCAACTCCTGGCCCCGCCCCACCATGCCCTGCAGGTCCAGATAGGGGGCCACGCCCACGACGCCATCGCTGGCGCGAATTTTCTGTGCCAGCGACGGCCAGTCGCGCATCTGTTCGGGGCTGCCCGACAGGGTGGCATGCGAAGCCAGGCTCAGCAGGCGGCCGCGCAGCTCGTTCTCAAAACCGTTCATCACCGAAATCACGGTGATCAGAGCCGTCACGCCCACGCAAATCCCAAGCATGGAGATCCAGCTGATGAACGAGACGAAGAAGCCGCGGCTGCGGCTACGGACGTAACGCAGGCCGATGAACAGGGACAAGGGATGGAACATGCAGGGGCTGGCGGTATCCGTCGGCAAGGACTCTGGAACCGGGCAAGGCTACACGGCCCGCTACGCCTTTTCACTCCCAGCGACCCCGCGAAGTGTGAACTGCGACAACAATTGACGCTTCGAAGCTTGGTGCGCCCCACCGCGGTGCTATAGAGTCGCTCTCATGGGGTTTGCGGCTTGGGAGAATACCGCCATGCGGTCAGCAGCTTGGAGTTCCGTTCTGTGCGCCGGGGCGATCCTGAGTCTGGGTCTGCCCGCCGCCCGGGCCGAGGAGTTGAACGTACCCGCCGCCGCCAGCCAGCCGGCCGGCCACCCTACGCGCGGCATGTCCATGGAAAAGGTGGAAGCGGCTTTTGGCGCCCCCAGCAACCGCGAACCCGCCGTGGGCCAACCGCCCATTACCCGCTGGGAATACCCGGGCTTCGTGGTCTATTTCGAAAAACACACGGTGCTGCACACCGTGATCAAGGGCTAATATTCCGACATCAAAGTATCCGAACCTCCTGTTCGGATACTTTGGCAGCGAGCGCGGCACGGGTCCGCACTACGCTGCCGCGCTGGCACGAGGCCAGCGCGATTGGGCCATCCGTGGCCCAAAGCCCGCCGCCCAGCCGGCCCATCTGCTAACCTACGCATCTTCGGGGACGCCATGAGCGCGTCGGCCCGAGCTTTGTCATTTTCTGTCGTTGCGCGAATACGATGAGCACTGCCGCGTCCCGAAATACCGATCTGCTGTTGCCGAGCAAGGCCCAACTCAAAGTGCGCTGGGGCCAGTTGTACGGCTCCGCGACTTCGTTGCAACTGGCGGAGGCGGCACGCCGTTCCACCGCGCCGTTACTGGTCATCGCCGCGGATGCGCGACAAGCCAGCCGTTTCGAGGACGAGCTGAAATTCTTTTGCGAGCCGGGGCTGTACATCGAAAGCTTTCCGGACTGGGAAACGCTGCCCTACGACCTGTTCTCGCCGCACCCGGACATCGTGTCGCAGCGGCTGCGCATGCTGGCCGCGCTGCCGGACCTGGCCAAGGGGATCGTGATCATCGACCTGGAGACTTTGCTGCAACGCCTGGCACCGCAGAGCTACATCGAGGCGCATGCCTTCGATGTGCCGGTCGGCCAGACGCTGGACCTTGAGCGCTTCCGTACGCGCCTGAGCAATGCCGGTTACGTCGCCAGCTCCCAGGTCATCGCACCGGGCGAATTCGCGGTGCGCGGCTCGCTCATCGATCTGTTCCCCATGGGCAGCGCCACGCCCTATCGCATCGATCTGTTCGACGACGAGGTCGAGAGCATCCGGGTGTTCGATCCCGAGACGCAGCGCTCGGGCGACAAGGTGCCGGCCCTGCGCCTGTTGCCGGCACGCGAATTTCCTCTCACCCCCGAAGGTATCCAGGCCTTCAAGCGCCGCTTCCGCAACCGCTTTCCGGGCGATCTGACCCGCATGCCGCTGTACCAGGACATCGCCGAGGGCGCGCCTCCCGCCGGCATCGAGTACTACCTGCCGTTGTTCTTCGAGGCCAGCGCCACGTTGTTCGACTACCTGCCCGCCAACACCCTGGTCGCCGCCGCGGCGGACCTGGAGGCGCACGCCACCCAGGCGTTCGCCGAGATCCAGGCGCGGCACGACCAGCGCGGACACGACGCCACACGCCCCATTCTGTCACCGACCGAGGTCTTCATGCCGGTGCCCGAACTGCTGCAGCGCTGCGCGGCGTTCAGGTGCATCGATTTGTCGAGCGTGGAACTCGACCCGCTGACCCAGACCCTGCCCTACCAGAACTTCGGCACCAAGCTGCCACCGCAATTGCGGGTCGATCCGCGCGCCGAAGACCCCGCCAGGGAGCTGGCGAATTTCCTGGCCACCTTCCAGGGCCGGACGCTGATCGCCGCCGAATCGGCCGGCCGGCGTGAAATGCTGCTCGACATCCTGCGCAAGCGCCAGATCGTGCCCCTGCTGGTCGATGACTGGGCGGCCTTCCGCGACAGTGAAACCGACGTAGCCATCACGGTCTCGCCCATCGCCACCGGCGTGCTGCTGACGCAGCCGCACCTGGCACTGATCGCGGAGGAGCAATTGTTCGGCGAACGGGCGCGGCAGGAACGCCGCCGCCGGCGTCCGGAGCGCGACCCGGAAAAGATCATCCGCGACCTGACCGATCTGCATGCCGGCTCGCCGGTGGTGCACGAACACTATGGCGTGGGACGTTTCCTCGGCCTGCAGACACTGGATGTCGGCGGCTTGCGCAGTGAGTTCCTGGTCCTGGAGTATGCCGACGGCGACAAACTGTACGTGCCGGTGCAGGCCCTCGACCTGATCAGCCGGTATACCGGCTCGCCGGCCGAGAGCGCCCCGCTGCACAAGCTGGGCTCCGATACCTGGCAGAAGGCCAAGAAAAAGGCCGCGCAGCGCATTCGCGATACGGCGGCCGAGTTGCTCGATCTGTATTCGCGGCGTGCCGCACGTGAGGGCGAGCAACTCGCCGCCAACGAAGACGACCTGCGCGCCTTCGAGGCAGCATTCAAGTTCGAGGAAACCCCGGACCAGGCCCAGGCCATCGCCGCCGTGATCGGCGACTTGGGCAGCGGCCGGCCGATGGACCGGGTGGTGTGCGGCGACGTCGGCTTCGGCAAAACCGAAGTGGCGCTGCGGGCCGCGTTCGTGGCCGTACAAGCGGGCAAACAGGTGGTGGTGCTCGTACCCACTACGCTGCTGGCGCAACAGCATTACCAGACTTTTGCCGACCGTTTCGCCGACTGGCCGGTGCGCGTCGAGTCCCTGTCGCGCTTCCGCAGCACCCGCGAAGTCGATCAGGTGCTGCAGGGACTGGAAGGCGGCCAGGTGGACATCGTGGTGGGCACGCACCGTCTGCTGCAGACCGGCATCAAGTTCGCGCGACTGGGCCTGTTGGTCATCGACGAGGAACACCGCTTCGGCGTCAAGGACAAGGAGCGCCTCAAGCAATTGCGCGCCGAGGTGGATGTGCTCACGCTGACGGCCACGCCCATTCCGCGCACCTTGAACATGGCCATGGGCGGCTTGCGTGAACTTTCATTGATCACCACGCCGCCGGTCACGCGCCTGTCGATCAAGACGTTCGTGTCGCAATGGGACACGTCCACCATTCGCGAAGCCTGCCTGCGCGAAATCCGGCGCGGCGGGCAGATCTATTTCCTGCACAACAGCGTCGACACCATCGAGAAGACGGCCAGGACGCTGGCCGAACTGGTGCCCGAGGCGCGCATCGCCGTCGGGCATGGCCAGATGCGCGAACGCGAGCTCGAGCAGGTGATGCTGGATTTCTATCATCAACGCAGCAACCTGCTGGTGTGCACCACCATCGTGGAAAGCGGCATCGACGTACCGTCCGCCAACACCATCATCATCGACCGGGCCGACCGGCTCGGGCTGGCGCAGTTGCACCAGCTGCGCGGTCGCGTCGGCCGCTCGCATCACCAGGCCTATGCCTACTTGCTGACGCCGCCGCGCAATCTGATGACCGCCGATGCGGTCAAGCGGCTGGAAGCCATCGAATCGCTGGAGGACCTGGGCGCCGGCTTCACGCTGGCCACACACGATCTCGAGATCCGCGGTGCCGGCGAACTGCTGGGAGAGGAACAGACCGGCCAGATTCAGGAAATCGGCTATGCGCTGTACATGGAGATGCTGGAGCGCGCGGTCAAGGCACTGAAGTCCGGCAAGATTCCGGACCTGGAATCCTCGGCGCACCAGGGCCCCGAAGTGGATCTGCACCTGGCGGCGCTGCTGCCCGATGACTATCTGCCGGACGTGCATCTGCGCCTGGTGCTGTACAAGCGCATCGCGGCCGCCAGCGGCGACGAGTTGCGCGAGCTGCAGGTGGAAATGATCGATCGCTTCGGCTTGTTGCCACCGCCGGCGAAAAGCTTGTTCCGCATCGCCGAGCTGAAGCTGGCGGCACGCGAACTGGGCCTGCGCAAGGTGGATATCGGCCCAGGCGGCGGCTCGGTGACCTTCGACGCGGAGACACGGGTCGATCCGGGGACGCTGATCCGCTATGTGCAACAGAACTCACGCACGCATCGGCTCGATGGCGGCGTCAAGCTGCGCTTCACCCTGGCGCTGGAGCAGCCCGAGCGGCGTTTCGAGGTGGCACAGCAACTACTCGACGCGCTGGGCAAACCGGCGCCCGTGGTCACCGCAAGCAGGAAAGCCGCGAAAGGCAAACGCTAGGCCTTGCTTGACCGCGCCCGACCGGCACAGGAAACTCGTGTCCATGAAGTACTTATCGCGGTTAGCCAGGATCGTAGCGCTTGGTGCACTCGCTTTGATTGTCCCCGCGGCCGGCGCGCAGCAATCGGACACACCCTACTATGACGTGGAGCTGGTGATCTTCCGCAACCTGGCGGCGGATTCGACGCCGGAGCTGTGGGAGAAGGAATTGGACCCGCAACCCCTGGACTCCCAAACCAGTCAGCAGGCCGATCAAGACGTCGACGAGGAAGCCGAATCCGGGGCCGCCCGGGAGGCCGCGCCGGTGACGACGGCGACGGAGAGCTTTCCGGCGCTGAGTGCCGACAAGTTCAAACTCAGCGCCATTGCCGCCGCCCTGAAGCGGCGCAATTATCAGACCCTGGCGCATTTCGGCTGGACCCAGCCCGGCTATCCACGCTCCACCGCACATTACACCGCGATCGACGTGGGCGTGCCCGGACTGACGGGCCGGGCCGCGGTGTCACGCGGCAAGTACCTGCATCTGACCTTGGATTTGAGCTATACGCCGCCAGGTTCGAGCGAACGTTATGTGCTGCGCCAGACCCGCCGCATGCGCAGCAACGAGCGACATTACATCGATCACCCCAAGTTCGGCGTGATCGCGCTGATTACCCAGAGTCGGTGACCGCGGGCGGGTGTCACTCGCACTCCCGGCTCACGACCCGATTCCGCCCCAGGTCCTTGGCGTCCTGCAGCGCCTGCTGGGCCGCTTCATACAGCCGGTTGGGAATGAAATCGTGCGGCGGCACGATCGAGACCACACTGGCGGTGGCGGTCACGTAGCGCGACACATTGGAACGGGGATGATGGATGGCCAGGTCGCGCACCCGGGCCAGCACCGCTTCCGCCAGCTTGGCAGCCTGCGGCAGGTCCGCCCCGCTGATCAGGGTGGCGATCTGATCGTCGCCGAAGCGGCCGCACAGATCGCTGGCGCGGCGGAAACAGCCGCCCACCACACGGGCGATGCGACGAAAGGACTGGTCGGCGCCCTGGCGCCCGAACACTTCCTCGTACTGTCCGTAATGATCCAGATCGAACAGCAGCAGACTCAGTCGCCGCACTTCGCGCTGGGCCAGCCCCCAGTCGCGCCGCACCAGTTCGTCGAAATAGGGCCGGCGCAGCAGGCCGGTCAGCTTGTCGTCACGCAGATAGGCCAGCATGGTCTGGGTGCTCATGGCGGGATCACGCTGCTCACGCGGTTCGCCACGAGTGGCACCGACTTCGCGATGGAAGCTGGCGAAATGGGTTACCCGCCCTCCGCCATCACGCAACGGCATGAGGGTGACATCGTTCCAGAACATGGTGCCGTCGCTGCGATAGTTGCGGACCGTGGTGTGGCAGGAGGTGCCGTCACGCAGCGCGGTACGAAGCTTTTCCGCCCCGGCCTGCTCATGGTCCTCGGCCTGCAGGAAGCGCAGGTCGCGACCGAGAATGGCGCCGGCCTGGTAGCCGGTGAGCTGCTCCATGGCCGGATTCACGTAGGTGGCCTGCCAGTTGCCGGCCTGTGCCTCGCAAATGATCACCCCGTCGGGGGTGGCCTCGACCAGCGAGCGGAAGATCTGTGGGTCTACGGTGTTCATCTCCAGAACCTGGACCGAACACCACATGGGACCTGTCAGAAGGGTCTGTCAGGCATCCAGTCGCAGATCCGGTCGCTGCAAGCTGTCTTTGATCGCCTGATCGCAGGCCTGCCAGGTGGCCGAGCTGCGCAAGGCCATCCGGGTAAGTTCCTGCCTGCCATGCAGGCGCGCCAATCGAATTTGACTCAGAGGATTCCCTATTCCCCGCAGGGAATCGATGACTTGGAGCACACCTTGACGATTATTGCAAATTAAAACCTGGTCGCAGCCGGCCTCCAGGGCCGCCCGCACCCGCTCGGGCATGTCCCCCACCACGCCCGCCCCGGCCATGGACAGGTCGTCGGAGAAGATGGCGCCGCTGAAGTTCAGGCGGCCTCTAAGCTCGTCCTCAAGCCATTTGCGGGAGAAACCGGCCGGCAGCGGGTCCACTTCAGAGAACACCACGTGGGCGGCCATGACCGCCGCCAGTCCGTTGTCGATCAGGCGCTGGTAGGGGTAGATGTCCTCATCGATGTCGGTCAGGGGCCGCCGGTCCACCGGCATGGCCACATGCGAATCCGGCACCACCGCGCCATGCCCGGGGAAGTGCTTGGCGGTGGCCGACATGCCGGCCTCGCGCATGCCGCTGGCGAAGGCAATGGCCAGTTCGGCCACTGCCCGCGGGTCGCGGTGGAAGGCACGGTCGCCGATGGCGGTGCTGACGCCATAGTCCAGGTCCACCACCGGAGCGAAACTCATGTCGATCCCCACTGCCAGCAGTTCGGCGGCCAGCAGCCAGCCGCACTGGCGGGCGAACTGGCGCCCGGCCGCGGCGTCCTGGTCGTACACCCGGCCGACGCTGCGCATGCTCGGCACCAGGGTGAAGTCCTGGCGGAACCGCTGCACGCGCCCACCTTCATGATCGACCGCCACCAGCAGCTGCGGTTTACGAACCGCGCGGATCGAGGCGACCAACGCCTCCAGCTGTTCGATACTGGCGAAGTTGCGGGTGAACAGGATGCAGCCGCCGACCAGCGGATGCGCCAGCAGGTCGCGGTCCTCGGCGGTGAGGCTGGTGCCCGCGACATCGATCATGAGGGGGCCAAGGGTCATGGCTGCAGGATTCCCGGGGTGGCTGTGGAAATTGTAGCCCAAGGCAGACGTTCGAACCTCAAGCCCGCTCGAACACGGCGATCGATTCGACGTGCGCGGTATGCGGGAACATGTCCATCACGCCGGCGGCATCGAGCCTGAAACCGTGCTCGTTGACCAGGATGCCGGCGTCACGCGCCAGTGTGCCTGGGTGACACGATACATAGACCACGCGCGCGGCGCCGGAAGCCGCCACCACCGGCAGCACCTCCTGCGCGCCGGCGCGGGGCGGATCGAGCAGGACCTTGTCGTAGCGACGCTGCGCCCAGAGGGATTGAGCCAGGTCGGCAGCGGCCAGGTTGGCGGTGAAGAATTCAGTGTTGTCGAGGCCGTTGCGCTGGGCGTTTTGCCGGGCGCGGGCCACCAGCCCCGCCTCCCCTTCGACCCCCACGACCTGCCTGGCTCGCCTGGCCAGCGGCAACGAGAAATTGCCGAGTCCACAGAACAGGTCCAGCACGCTGTCGTCCGGGCCGGGTTCAAGCAGTGCCAGGGCGCGCTCGACCATGAGTTCGTTCAAGGGGCCGTTCACCTGGATGAAGTCGGTGGGCAGGAACTGCAGTTCCACGTCGCTGGCCGGCAGCCGATACTTGAGCGGCGGCGGCGCGGGCTGCGCATGTAAGGGAGCGACGGTCTCGTAGCCGCCGGGCTGCAGAAAGATCTGCACCGCCGTGTCCGCGAACACCGTGTCGCGTTCGAATGCCGCCAGGTGCTCGAGATCGGCCGCGGTGAGCGGCTCGAGCACGCGGATGACCAGCGCCACAGCGCCATCGGCCACCGACGCCTCGATCTGGGGCACGCGGTTGCGGATGCTCAAGGAGGTAAGCAGGTTCGACAGCGCCGGCAACAGACCATCGAGTGGCGGCGTCAACACTTCGCAGCGCTGCAAGTCGGCGATGTAGGACGTGGCGCGCTCGCGGAACCCGACTACGACCCGGTTCTTTTTCGGTACCCAGCGGGCCGCGAGGCGGGCTCGGCGTCGGTAGTTCCAAACGGCTGACTGCAACGGCGGGAGGATTTGCCCGGGCGTCACGCGGCCGATACGGCTCAGGGAGTCCATGAGCTGCTTCTGTTTGAACTCGATCTGGCGCTGCGACGCCAGGTGCTGCAGCGAGCAGCCGCCACAGATGCCGAAATGGATGCAGCGTGGCTCGACCCGGTCGGGGGATGGTTGCAGCACCTTGACCAGCCGGCCTTCGTCGAAATTGCGGCCGCGCTTGGTGTACGACCATTCCACTCGCTCGCCGGGCAAGGCATCGTCGATGAATAGTGCCTTGCCGGGGGCTTTGCCGGGAGCGTGGGCGGTGGTCTGGTGCGAAAATTGGTTCGCCGCACGAGCCACGCCGCGGCCTTCGTGCGACAGGTCCTCGATCTCGGCGATTTCTACCGTAGACGCGTTCGCGTTGGCCCGCGATCTGCCGCGACGGCTCAAGAGGCGGTCTCCGGCCAAGCGGCCAGGAACTCCTCGAAATGAGGCTTGGGCTGGGCCCGCAGAGCCTCGCGCACGCGCTGATTCTCGGCAGCGTACTCTTCACGCGACAGCAGCCCGCGAATCAGCTCGAAGCGCAAGTAGATCAGGAACGTGTTCAAGACGTCGGTCTCGCAATAATTGCGAATCGCCTCGATCTCGCCCGCGAGATAGGCGTCCCATACCTTGTCGCCGCTCATGCCGAGCTTGCCAGGCAATCCCAGCAGCATGGCGGTGGCCTGCAGCCCGACGCGGGCGCGGGCCTGAAAGCTGGACAGCACGTCCATCAGGTCGAGATGCCGGCTGTGATACCGGTTCAGGTAATTGTTCCAGCGAAACGCCTGGTCCTCGTTGCCGGTTTCCCAATAGCGTGGCGCCTGAATGCCGTGACGCAGCGCTCGATAGTGCAACACCGGCAGGTCGAAGCCGCCACCGTTCCAGGAAATGAGGTCGGGCGTGTACTTGTCGATGCCATCGAAGAAGCGCTGAATGATCTCCGCCTCCGAGGCGTCCGACTCACCTAGCGACCACACTTTGAAGGTATCGCGGGTGCGCAGGGCGACCGAGATGGCGACTACCCTTTGCTGCTCGTAAGACAGGAACTCACTACCGGTGGCCTCGCGGCGTTTGGCCTGCATGACATAGCCGACCTCTTTGTCGCTCAAGCCGTCGAGGTCGTAGACGCGACGCCCCAATTCGACGTCGGGAATGGTTTCAATATCAAAGGCGAAAACAGCCATGGGAGTATCGGGTCGCTAAAAGGTATGAGTTGGGGTTGAATCTAAATATGCGCCGGGGAGCTGCGCATCAGCACCGCGAACGCCACGGCGAAATCGGCTTCGTCGGTCAGAGTCACATGGCCTTCGCCTATGCCCAGCCGGTCGCACATTGCCTGGCCCCGTGGCGACCAGATGATCTCGGGTTTGCCCCAGGCATTGGCGGCAATGCCACAGTCCCGGATCCACATGCCATGGGCGAAACCGGTGCCCATGGCCTTGACGATGGCCTCCTTGGCGGCGAAACGCATGGCCAGGAACCGGACCGGGCGCGCCTGGCCCTGGAATGCCTCGGCTTCCCGCGGCAGCAGCAGCCGTCCGGCGAAGTGGTCGCCATAACGCTCATAGAGCTTGCCGATCCGGTCCAGGCGTACCAAGTCGGTGCCGATGCCGTAGATCATGATACCTGCACCAGCCTCGAACCGGTTCAGCCGGCACGCGCCGCCAGCATCAGCCGCTTCATCTCGGCCACCGCGGTACTCATGCCGTCGATGACGGCCCTCGCCACGATGGCGTGCCCGATGTTCAGCTCGACGATCTCGGGAATGATCGCGATGGGCGCCACGTTGTGGTAGTTCAGGCCGTGACCCGCGTGCACCGTAAGCCCAATGCGCGCGCCGTAATGCGCGGCATGCTGGACTCGCGCCACCTCGCGTGCGAGCGCTTCACCTCGTGCGTCCGCATATGCCCCCGTATGCAGTTCCACTACCGGCGCGCCGATGCGCACCGCCGCGTCCAGTTGCGAGGGTTCGGGATCGATGAACAGCGAGACCCGAATGCCCGCCGCCTTGAGACGTTCGCAAATGGGTTGCAAGGTCCGTTCCTGGCCCGCCACGTCCAGGCCACCCTCGGTGGTGACCTCCTCCCGTCGTTCGGGCACCAGGCAGCAATCGGCCGGCCGCACTTCGCAGGCCAGCCTCACCATCTCCTCGGTGGCGGCCATCTCCAGGTTCAGCCGCGTCTGCAGCGCCTGCTGGCACAACCGGACATCGCGGTCCTGGATATGCCGCCGGTCCTCGCGCAAGTGAATGGTGATGCTGTCGGCCCCCGCCTGTTCCGCGACCAGGGCCGCGTACAAGGGATCGGGATAAGGGGTACGCCGGGCCTGTCGGAGCGTGGCCACATGATCGACGTTGACGCCAAGATGCAAAGGGTGGGACATGGGAGAGAACGGTACGCTGGGACCTTGAGAAATAGTATCAGCTCTCGTTGCGATTGCGGCGCAGCGCCAGCATCACGGTGCGGCTCTTGAGCTCCCTGCCCTCCAGGCAATGATCGAGCGCCGCCCGCAGCAGGCGGCGTGCGTCCTGGCAACTTGCCGGGTCGTACAGCTGTTCGCTGGCCAGGGACAGGAGTGAAGCGCCGCTGAACACCATGGCACTGTCCGCGCCGGCCAGCGCCGCCGTGGCGCCCTGTTCGATCCGATACTGATAGGAGCGGTGGGATTCGATCGCGGTGCCGGACCCCGCCTCGTGCTCCAGCGCCAAACCGTAGCCCAACGCCTCCAGCAGGCGCTTCTCGAAAATCCTCAGCACCCGCAACGGCTCCGCTTCCGCTTTGAGGGCATCGACGGCATGCGCATACAGCGTGAACACATCCCCGTGGCTGTCGTGGCGCGCAAACAGCTTGAGCAGCAGCTCATTGAGGTAATAACCGCTGACCAGCCGCGCGGGCGGCAAGCTGGCGTAGGCGCCATCGAATTCAGCGGCGGTGAGCGTACCTGCCTCGCCGCTGGCCTGCCATGAGGCCAGCAGCCGGTTGAACGGCTGCAACATGGACATGAGCGAATCGCCCCTGCGCGCACCACCGCGAGCGCCGCGCGCAAACACCGTCACCCGGCCGTAATCGCGCGTGAACAGCTCCAGGATACGGCTCGAATCACGGTACGGCCGATGATGCAGCACATAGGCCGGCTGCAATTGGATGCGACGTGCTTCGGGCATCGCGCCTGGCGGTTACGACTCGTACCCCAGCTGGCGCAGCGCCGCCTCGCTGTCCGACCAGTTCTCTTTCACCTTGACCCACAGCTCCAGGTGCACCGATTGCCCGAACAGCTCGGCCATTTCCAGCCGGGCGGCCCGGCCAACCTCTTTCAACTGGGCGCCCTCATGGCCGATCACGATGGCCTTCTGGCCGGTGCGCTCCACCCAGATCACGGCATTGACCATCAGCCGGCCGTCTTCCTCGGCGAAGCGCTCGATCTCCACGGTAAGGCCGTAAGGCAGCTCCTGGTGCAAGCGCAGAGTGAGCTTTTCACGCACGATCTCCGACGCCTGGAATTGCGGACTGCGATCGGTGACCTGGTCCAGCGGGAAATGCGGCGGCGACAACGGCAGGTGCCTCGCCAGCAGCGCCGGCAGGTCATCAAGGTTGCTGTGTTTGAGGCCGGACAGGGGGATCAGCTCCGCCAATTCGGCCTTGCGGCTCAGTTCCTGCAGGAACGGCAACAGGCGCTCGCGCGGCGTGACCCGGTCGACCTTGTTGACCGCCAGAATGATGGGCCGGCCGCGCTGTACCAGCTGTTCCAGGATACGCTGGTCCTCATCGGTCCAGCGCAGCGCCTCGACCACGAACAGGTTGAGGTCCGAATCGTTGAGCGAGGTGACGGCGGCCCGGTTCATGTGCCGGTTCATGGCCTTCTGGCCGCTGGCATGCAAACCCGGGGTATCGACGAACACGATCTGCGAGTCGGCACCGGTCAGGATGCCCAGGATGCGATGCCGGGTGGTCTGCGGCTTGGGGCTGACGATGCTCACCTTCCGCTGCAGCAAGGCGTTCAGCAGCGTGGACTTGCCCACGTTGGGACGGCCCACGATGGCCACGAAGCCGCAGCGGAAATCAGGGTTGGACGGCGTCTCGGACGCAACGTCCGTAGGAATGGAATCTTCAGTCATGGTGGCTATGGTAGACCGATTCGAGTTCATCGGCAGCGCCAGAACAGCTTTAAGCTTTCGACAAGGCGCTCAGGACCACGCTGGCGGCGGCCTGCTCCGCCCGGCGCCGGCTCGCCCCCTCGCCCTGAGCCTTGAGGTCCAACGATGCCACGGTGCAGCTGACCACGAAATGCTGGTCATGGGCCTCGCCGCTGACCGATTCCACCTGGTACACCGGCAGGGGCAGGCCCTTGGCTTGCAGGGCTTCCTGCAGCCGGGTCTTGGGATCCTTCAATTCCGAGGCGCTCGGCAGCTGGCCCAGGCGCGGTGTAAAGATACGCTGGATGACCTGCTCGGCCGCCTCGAAGCCGCCGTCGAGATAGATGGCGCCGAACAATGCCTCCAGCGCATCCGCCAGAATGGATTTACGGCGAAAGCCGCCCGACTTCAGTTCGCCCGACCCCAACCGCAATTGCTGGCCCAGATGAATCTCGGCGGCGATGACGGCCAGCGACTCGCCGCTGACCAGGCTGGCCCGCAGCCGTGACAGGTCGCCCTCGTCGGCTGCGGCGAACTCCCGGAACACCATCATGGCGACCACGCAATTCAGCACGGCGTCACCGAGGTATTCGAGCCGCTCGTTGTGCGCTCCACCCGCGCTGCGGTGAGTCAGCGCGGCTTCGAGCAACCGGAGGTCGCGGCACTCATACCCAAGCGCATCGCGCAGCCAGACCGCAGGAGTCTTCAAATGTTATGGCTCAACTTCGACGGTCTTGTCGAAATCGACCACCAGCGACACGTTGGCGATGAACGGTGCCTCGGCGCGGTAGTACGCCCGGATGGTGTAACCGCTGCCCTTCTTGGTGATTTCGATGTCCTTGGTATCGATGCTCTTGATGTCTTCGATGGTCCAGCGGCGGTCCAGCGACGTGCGCAGCGCCTGCGGCGAAACGGTTTCGCCCTTATGCTCCGTGGCGGTCTGCTCCAGCGCGCGCGCCACCTCCAGGTACTCCATGTACAACGGCGTCAGGCGCATGGCCGCATACAGACCGAAGCCGATGATGGCGATAATGACCACCATGCCGATGAAAGTCGCACCGCGTTGACGTGCCAACATATCGATACTCCCCAAGCCAGCCCTGAACAACCCCTCTGGTGTTTCGACATCAAAGTATCCGAACATCCTGTTCGGATACTTTGGCAGCGAGCGCGGCACAGGTCCGCACTACGCTGCCGCGCTGGCACCAGGCCAGCGCGATTGGGCCATCCGTGGCCCAAAGCTAGCGCTCCCGCGACTTTGTTCGCAAACAAAGTTGCGAAAGCACTAGCGTTACTTGATCGCGTCGCCGATACGGCTCCAGATGGGCGCGTGCGGCAGATCCCAGTTGAGCCAGATGCGCACCGCCTTGCCCACCAGGTTGCCCTCCGGCACCAACCCCACCTCTTCGAACCGGCTGTCGCGGCTGTTGTCGCGGTTGTCGCCCATGAAGAAGTAATGCTCCGCCGGCACCACCACGTCATAGTCACGCGATTCGCGTTCGGGAATGTAGAGGATGGAATGGCGCACTCCGCCGAGATTTTCCTCGCCCAGTTCGGCATTGGCCTGCGCACCCTGGTTGCCCGGCCCCTGGTAGCGGCCTTCGAGGGTCACGGCCATGGGTTCGCCGTTCACATAGACCTTGCGGTCCACCACGGTGATGTGGTCGCCGGGCAGTCCCACCAGGCGCTTGATGTAATTGATGGACGGATCGCTGGGCAGCCGGAACACGATCACATCGCCCCGCTTGGGTTCGCCGATCGGCACGATTTTGGTGTTGAGTACCGGCAGGCGCAGCCCATAGGCGAACTTGCTGACGAAAATGAAGTCGCCGTCCAGCAGGGTGGGCATCATGGAATCGGAGGGGATGCGGAACGGCTCGAACAGGAACGAGCGGATCAGCAGCACGATCAGGATGACGGGGAAGAACGAGCGCGCGTACTCCACTATCACCGGCTCACGCACTTCGCTGCCCGCGGCGGCTCCCGTTGCCGTGCCCCCGGCCTTGGCCTTGGCGCCGCCGCGTGCGGCCACACCGGCTCCACTCGACGCACTCGCCCCAATTGATCCACCGGCCAAGGACCCGCCGTGCGCCAGCGCGGCCCGCTGTTCCCGCTTGGGCTTCCACAGCCAAGCGTCGAGCGCCCAGATCAGCCCGGTCACCAGGGTGGCCATCGTCAGAATGAACGAAAAATCGAAGATCATGGAGTTGCGCTCACTTGTCCTTGCCGATTTTTAGCACTGCCAGGAATGCTTCCTGGGGAATTTCCACCGAACCGACCTGTTTCATGCGCTTCTTGCCTTCCTTCTGTTTTTCCAGAAGTTTGCGCTTGCGCGACACGTCGCCGCCATAGCACTTGGCAAGGACGTTCTTGCGTAACGCCTTCACCGTGGCGCGCGCCACGATGGCGCTGCCGATGGCGGCCTGCACCGCGACCTCGAACATCTGGCGCGGGATCAGTTCCTGCATCTTGTCGACCAGTTCGCGGCCACGCGGGTAGGCGTTGTCACGATGCACGATGATGGACAGCGCGTCGACCCGGTCGCCGTTGATCAGCACGTCCAGCCGTACCAGCGGCGCGCTCTCGAAACGGTTGAACTCGTAATCGAACGAGGCATAGCCCCGGCTCACCGACTTCAGCCGGTCGAAAAAGTCCAGTACCACCTCGGCCAGCGGCATTTCGTACTGCATGGACACCTGGCTGCCCACGTACAGCATCTTGGTCTGCTTGCCACGCTTTTCCGTGCACAGCTTCATCACCGCGCCCACGTACTCGGGCGGTAGGAGGATATTGGCCGTAATGATGGGCTCACGCAGGTCCGCTATTTCGTTGCTGGGCGGTAATTTGGCCGGATTGTCCACAGATTGGAGCGTGCCGTCAGTGCGCTGGATCTCATACACCACGGTCGGGGCGCTGGTGATCAGGTCCAGATTGTATTCGCGTTCCAGCCGCTCCTGGACGATGTCCATGTGCAACAGGCCCAGGAAGCCGCAGCGGAAGCCGAAGCCCAGCGCGCCGGACACCTCCGGCTCGTAGTGCAGGGCCGAATCGTTCAGCTTGAGCTTGGCCAGGGCGTCGCGAAACGACTCGTAGTCTTCGGTATTCACCGGGAAAACACCAGCGAACACCCGCGGCTGCACCTGCTTGAAGCCGGCCAGCGGCGCCTCGGCGGGCCGCGCGTCCAGGGTGATGGTATCGCCCACCGGCGCGCCGTTGATCTCCTTGATGCCGGCGATCACGAAGCCCACCTCGCCGGTGTGCAACGCATCGGCCGCCAGGGACTTGGGGGTGAAGCGCCCCAGCTTGTCCACCGTGTGGGCCCGGCCGGTGGACCAGACCTTGATCTTGGCGCCGTCGCGCAGTGTACCGTTCATGACCCGCACCAGCGAGACCACGCCCACGTAATTGTCGAACCAGGAATCGATGATCAGGGCCTGCAGCGGGCCGTCGGGATCGCCCCGCGGCGCCGGCACCCGCCGCACCAGTTCCTCCAGCAGGTCCTGCACGCCCTCACCGGTCTTGGCGCTGACGCGCAAGGCGTCATGTGCTTCGATGCCGATGATTTCCTCGATTTCCTTGATGACCCGGTCGGGCTCGGCCGAGGGCAGGTCGATCTTGTTGAGCACCGGCACGACTTCCAGCCCTTGCTCCAGCGCGGTGTAGCAATTGGCCACGCTCTGGGCTTCCACCCCCTGCGCCGCATCGACCACCAGTAGCGCCCCCTCGCAGGCCGCCAGCGAGCGGGACACTTCGTACGAGAAATCGACGTGGCCCGGGGTATCGATCAGGTTGAGCTGATAGGTCTCACCGTCCCGGGAACGGAAACGCAGCGAGACGCTCTGCGCCTTGATGGTAATCCCCCGCTCCCGTTCCAGGGCCATGGAATCCAGGACCTGGTTCTCCATTTCACGGTCGGCCAGGCCGCCGCACAACTGGATGAACCGGTCGGCGAGCGTAGATTTGCCGTGATCGACGTGGGCTATGATGGAAAAGTTGCGGATCAGCTTCATTCAAATGTTCGGGTTGGCGGGCAAATGGCGGCGGATTATAGCGGAACCGCGTCATTTCCATGATTTTTCCGGCCGGGCCGCAAGGCGCTGAAAGCGGGATGATACCCCACTGGCAAGGGCACGCGCAGCGGCCCATGCCGACCGACCGCATAGCCCCTACTGCCCCGGAACGCGGCGACTCACCCCGGCGCCGAATGACTGGCTTGCAGCTGAGCAGGTAACGCCCGCCCGAATATTGAATCACGCGCGCCCGAAACACGGCAGCGGCTACCGGTAAACTGGCGCCATGCACGATCGTCCCGGACCCCTCAGCCGAACCGTCCTGCTGGCCTACGCGGCGCCGGCCTTTTCGCAGGTGCTGATTCACGGTCCGGCCAACAGCATCATCCAGGGCATCTATGCCAAGGAGTTCGGGGTGCCGCTGCAGGCCATCGCCGCGATCCTGCTGATCGCCGGACTGGTCGATATCGTGACCAATCCGCTGCTCGGCTACTGGTCGGATCGCTATCGCATACGTCACGGATCGCGCAAACTCTGGTTGCTCGCGGGCGCAGTTCTCGCGGTGGTGGCGTGCTGGTTTCTGTATGCGCCGACGCCGCCGGTCACGGCCGGCTATTTCCTGGGCTGGCTGCTGCTGGCGTACTTCGCCTGGTCGGTCTCAGAGATTCCGTACGGCGCCTGGATCGCCGAGATCAGTGGCGACTACGACCAGCGAACGCGCCTGTCGACCTGGCGGGCCGTGTTCGCGTACGGCGGCTCCATCGTGTTCTTCGCCGTGCCGTTTCTGCCGGTATTTCCGACCACCGAATTCACCGCGGACACGCTGCGTTGGACGGCGATCATTGCCGGCGTCGCCCTGCCGGCGATGACCCTGCTCGCGATCGTGCTGGTGCCGAATGGCACGGCACCCAGGGCGCATGCCGCTCGGGCGAGCCACAATCCGTGGCGTGCCGTGTTCCTCAATCGGCCGCTACTGATCTATGCACTGATGTTCGCACTGATCGGGCTCGCCAATGGCGTGCTCGCCGGCGTACTGTTTTTCTTTTTCGATTCCTACCTGCAGCAGGGCAAAGCGATGGTCGGGATTTTCCTCATCGCCCTGCCCGTAGGCGCCCTGGCGGTTCCCGTGTGGGGCTACCTGTGCCGCAGATTCGGCAAGCATCGCGCCTGGGCCGCGGGTACCGCGGCCACCGCCCTGTCCATTCTGGGCTACGGCTTCGTACCCGCGGGCAGCGCGGGAACCGGACTGTTGACGGTCGTGCACATATTGGTGATCGCCAGCTATGTGAGTTACTCCGTCGCCTCCCCCGCCGTGCTGGCCGATGTGGTGGACTATGGTCGCTGGCGTTTCGGCGCCGACTTCGGCGGCACGTACTTCTCGTTCTATTCGCTGATGTACAAGGCCGCTCCACAGGTCGGCGCGGCGCTCGGCCTGGCGCTGCTGGGATGGTTCGGCTTCGATCCGCAAGCGCCGGTGCTGAGCGATCATGCCCGCTCGGGTTTATTGTGGGTATTCTGCGTCGTGCCGGCGGCCATACTCTCGGTCGCCACCGTATTGGTGTGGCGATTCCCCATCGATGCGCGGCGTCAGGCCATCATCGCGCGTCGGCTGTCGCGCGTTGCGGCAGCAGCTTGAAACGCCGAAACAGCGCATCCGGATCCGGGTCCCGGCCGCGAAAGTCACGAAACGCCTCCGCCATCGGCCGGGTATTGCCCGCCTCCAGGATGGTACGGCGATAGCGTGCCGCGACACCCTGGTCATAAAGTCCGTCCGGCGCAGCCAGGAACGCCTCGGCGATATCGGCGGCAATGGCGTCCGACCAGAGATAGGTATAGACGCCCGCGGCATATTCCGGCGAGAAGGTGTGATGCGCCTGCGAGACGGCCAGAGTCGGCGCAACCGCACTCGGCATACCCAATTCCACCTGGATCTTCTTCTCCGCGGCGACCGCGTCGATCTCACGACCATCGGCCATCAGGTGCAATCGCATGTCCACTATCGCCGTGGCGAGATAGTCCAGCGTGACGCTGAACACGCGATCGTGTTGAATCCCCCGCTCCACCTTCGCGATGAGTTCCTCGGGCATGGCCTTGCCGGTCCGGTAATGGCGAGCGAATCTCGACAGCACCTGCCGGTCGAGCAGCCAGCGCTCATTCAGCAGTGACGGCACCTCAACGAAGTCCCACGGCACATGCAAGCTGCCCAGGGATGGATATTGCGCGCTGTTGCTCAACATATGCAGCGCATGTCCGAATTCGTGAAAGATGACGTTGGCGACTTCCCATGCCAGCAGTGGCGCACTGCCATCTACCGGATGGACCACGTTGGAATGCACAGCGGCTACTGGCAGCACATTTGCGGAGCCGCGCTCGGCCGCCCGATACTGCGTCGTCCATGACGACGGGCCTTTGCCCGTGCGTTGAAACATATCGAGATACAATATGCCGATGATCTGGGGACCGCGGGCAACTTCATACACCGCGATGTCCGGCGCGACGACCGGAATGCCTTCGAGCCGGCGAAAACTCAGCCCATACGTGCGCTGCGCCGCCCACATCATGCCACGAGTCACATTGTCGAGCGTGAGATAGGGTTTGACGGCCTCGCCATCCAGATGCAGCTCCCGCTGGCGCAGCTTCTCCGCGTAGTAGAGCCGGTCCCAGGGCTCGAGCTTGAAGCCGCCACCCTCGGCATCGGCAAGCGCCTGCAGCCTGGCAAGCTCGGCTTGCGTCTTCGGCAACAACAGATCCCACGCCCGCCGCATCATTCCCAGCGCCACTTCCGGGGTTCCCGCCATGCGTTGCGAGGTGGCCAGATGTGCGTAGCTTGGGTGGCCGAGCAGCTTGGCTTTCTCACCCCGCAGCCGGAGAATATCCTTCATTACCGGCGCATTGTCATACTGCCCCCGATGATCGCCGCGCGTGATCCACAGTCGGAACACTTGTTCACGCAGCGCTCTCGAATCGGCGCGCGTGAGCACCGGCCACACCGTCGGACGCTGGATCGGGATCGCCCATTCATCCGCGCGGCCGCGTGCTTGCGCCGCCGCCTTGGCCGCTTGACGCTGCGCTTCGCTCAACCCCTGCAACTGCGCCTCATCGTTCACGAACACCGCGAGAGATTCTTCTTCCCGCGCCACGTTCTGATCGAATCGCGCGGTAAGCGCAGCCAATTCCTCATTGATTCGTTGCAGACGGACCTTCTGCGATGCTCCCAGCGTCGCGCCGCCATACGCCATGCGATCGCGGAGCACCCGCACCAGCCGCCTTGCCTCCGGCGTCGGCGCTGAATCGGGCAGCCCTGCGAATACCAGGTCGACACGCGCGAACAAGTTGGCGTCATGCTCGATCTCATCATCGAGCCCCGCGCCCAGGGGCGTCACGCGGGCGGCAACGGCGCGAACCTCATCCGTGCTGGCCGTGGCGGTATAGATCCCGAGCAGGGCGCGAGCACGCTCCAATGCCTTACCGCTCTCCTCCAGCGCAACGATCGTATTCTCGAATGTCGGGGGCTGGGATATCGAGGTGATGGCGCGAATCTCCTGCCGCTTGCTTTCAATGGCTTTCCGGTAGGCCGTCTCCAGCCGCGCCGGCGGGGCCCGATCGACGGGGGGCAGGCCGCCATACGGGCCGGGCCAGTCCGTGGTCAATTCCGCCAGGTCGTCATCCGCGGCGGCAACACCCTGCTGAGCCGGCAATGCCGTCACGGCGCATGCCAATGCCACCGCAATCAAGCGGTCAGACAGCCACCCCGGGCGTCGAACGCCGGACGCCGTTTCGCCGGATGAACTCCGATGCTTCACACCCTGATTCGCTCAGTTGAAGTTGTAGCGCAGGTTGATGCCGAAGGTGCGCGGCCGCAGCCGCGTCGCCGGGCCATCGACGCCGAAGAAGCGGACGTCGACCGCACCGTCCTCGTCGGACAGATTATCGCCGAACAGGTAGGCGCCCCAAGCCTGGCCCTCGACCCCCAACCGCACATTCAATGTCGTAGTCGAATCCGACGCGAGCGCGCCGCTGGCCACATCGGTCCGATCGGAAGCGTACTGGGCGGCGCCGTAGGCAAAGCCGCCCAGCGAGTCGGTCAACGACCAGCGGTAGGTGGCACTCGCCGATGCGGTCACCTTGGGCACGCCGACGATCCGGTCGCCATCCTTGACCGGGGTACCGGCGATATCCTGGGTATATTTGGCATCCACGTAGCCGCCGCCCGCCTGCAGCGTCAAACGATCCAGCGGCCGCACCGTCAACATCACTTCGACGCCCGCGGTTCGCGCGGTACCACCATTGATCAGACCGGCGACACGCGGCGCGGGATTCAGCACCACCAGGGTCTGCAGGTTTTTCCAGTCGTTGTAGTAGACCGCGCCTTCCAGGGAGGCCCGGCCATCCGCGAACGTGCCTTTGGTGCCGACCTCATAGCTCCACAATGCCTCCGGCTCGACCGCCGTCGGCACCTCCACTCCCTGCAGAATGCCGAGCAGCAGCGAGATGATGGGCTGTGCCTGGCCGGTGCGGAAGCCCTTGGCGATATTGCCGTAGATCATCCATTGATCGGTGGGCCGCCAGGCGACGTTCAGACGGGGCGTGAAACTGTCGAAGGTCGGCCTGGACGTCCCGGTAAAGCCCGGGTCGACGCTCTGCACGAAGGCCAGCGTGGCTGGATCGATCACTTCGGTGAACTTGCGATCGTCCTGGAAATAGCGTGCGCCGAGCGTCACATCGAGCGTATTGTCGAGCAACGAGAAGGTTCCCTCACCGAATACCGCGTACGACCGGCTCTTCTGGGTCTGATCCTGCGTAAGATTGATCGCTTCCAGCGACAACAGCGTACGACGTTCGATCTCGCGATAGAACACGCCCGCGGTCCATCGGAACATGCCGGTGGCATCCGAAGTCAGGCGCAGTTCTTCCGAGAACAGATCCTGATCTTCGCTGGTCACGAACGGCAAGCCGGCGAGCTCGGACACGATGCCGCTCGAAAAATCCATCAGCGAAGTCGCGCTCAACAAGCTGACCGGGCCGAAATCGTAGCGGACGGTGGCGCTGTAGAGATCGTATTCGGTGGTCGTATCATCGGCCGGCAACATCGTGGTTCGATTACGCAGCGAATCACTGTTGCCGAGGGCCTCTTCCTTGGTGTGCCAGGCCGACAGGACGACATCCATGTTCTCCATCGGCAGCCACCGCAACTTGCCGCGGAAACTGTCGATGTCGCGCTCGTTCTGATCCTTCCGGCCGGTCACGGTATTGTCGATCCAGCCGCCATAGGACTCGGTCGAACCCACCAGGCGCAGGCCGAGCGTATCTTCGCGCAGCGGCAGATTGAGCATGCCCTTCGCGGCATAGTTGTCGCCGCCGTCCTTGGTATTGGATCCGGTGAGATCCACCGAGGCCTGCGTGGCATCGAGCACCGGCTCCTTGGTCAGCAGGCGGATCGTGCCGCCGATCGAACCGTCACCGTACAACGTGCCCTGCGGGCCCCGCAGCACCTCGACGCGCTCCAGGTCATAAGTGCGAACGTCCGGCACCTGTGTGTTGCCGATGTAAGTGAACGGCAGTTCGTCCAGGTAATAACCCACCGGCGCGTTGCCATAGGTGGAATTGATGCCGCGAATCTGGATGTTCTGGCTCCCCGAACCATCATCGACGATGCCAACGCCGGGCGAACCCTCCAGGAAGTCGGCGAGCTGCGCCGCTCCGGTGTCCTGCAGGGTCTTGGCGGTGATGGCGGAAATCGCAATCGGCACTCGCAGCAGCGACTCCTCGCGCTTCTGGGCGGTGACGATGACCTCCTCCAGGGCCCCCTGAGCGGCGCCAGCGGGCTGTTGGGCGTGACACACGCCGCCCACCAACAATGCGCACAGGGTGGCATGGCCGCGACTGAAATTGCCAGGCGTATTCATTGATTCATCTCCCCTGTTCCGAGACCACCGCTTCGTCATACGCCGCGTCGAGCCAGTGTCTGACGATCGGCACCAGTTTGTCGGGTTCGAGCATGAGCGCGCTGTCGGCGCCCGCCACCTCATGGACCTGCCAGCCCAGCGACTCGAGCCGGCCGCGCTGTTCTCTGATGATGTGCGCGAGCGGCAGCGGAATGTCGGCCACGGATGAGTTGCCATGCTCGCCATAGATGACGGCACGCGGGCAGCGAATGCTGCTCACAGCCTTGCTGTCGGACCAGTTCGCCAGGCTTTGGTAAAAGGTAACCCACTGTGCGTACTGGGCAGGTGTCCTTAGAATGACCCGCGCGTGCATCGGTGGATCGCCAACGCCAGCACTCGCACCCCGCAACATATCCGCATACGGCGCACCCACCGGCGGCCAGCCGACACTCACCAACGCCGCAAGCCGGTCCGTGCTCGCCGCCAGGCGCAGTCCGGCAATGGCGCCCAGGGTCCCACCCCAGTAAGCGAAGCGAGCGCAGCCCGCCGCATCCGCCACCGACAGCAAATCCGAGCAGACACGCTCGATCGTCATTTGCTCTGGCGCGGGCGTATGGCTGTGGCCGATATTCGGATAATCGGCAATCACGACGCGATAGCGATCGGTGAGCCGGCTCAGGAATCCCTCGCGCAACGCCGCCGCCGGCGCGCCGAATATTTCAGCGTGGGAAGCCATGAGCGGAAATCCCAGGAACAGCGGCCGGCCGCTGCCGTGGGTTTCGTAATGGATACCACCCGCCGTGGTGGCCGACTCGAAGCGCGTGGTACTCACGCCGCCTCCGGATGCTGCGCATCGATCCAGGATTGAATGTGACGATCGAGCAGATCGAGCGTCACCAGCCCACAATCCAGCAAACGATCATGGAACGCGCGCAGATCGAAGCGCACGCCGAGCGCGTCGGTCGCCCGATCCCGCAACTCGCGCACTTTGATCTCACCCACTTTGTAGGCCAGGGCCTGGCCCGGCCAGCCGATGTAACGATCGACCTCCGCTTCGATGGTGGCGGCCGGCAAAGTCAGATGTTCGGCCATGTAAGCGATGGCCTGCGCACGGCTCCAGCCCATCGCATGAATGCCCGTGTCGACCACCAGCCGCACCGCGCGCCAGATTTCCATTTCGAGCCGCCCGTAGTGCGCGGCCGGCTCGTTCAGCAGGCCGAACTCGTGACCAAGCCGCTCGCAGTACAGCGCCCAGCCTTCGACGAAGGCGCTGTAATCGCCGGTCGAGTGACGGCGAAAGTCCGGCAGCGAACGCATTTCTTGAATGAGCGCGAAATGCATCAGATGTCCCGGCCAGCCCTCGTGCATCGCGAACGGCACGTGCATGTACGAAGGACAGGCGCCTGGCACGCTGGTCACCCAGAAAACGCCGGAAGCCCGGCCGTTGGATGGATTGGGTTGTGCGTACGCCGGCGGCAACTGTGCGGCCAGCGCTTCTGGAATCGATTCGACGCCGTACGTCATACGCGGCAGCCGCCCGAAGAACTCCGGGATACGCCGTTCGATGCGCTTGGCCAGTATTTCCATCCGCTCGCGCAATTCCTCGCCGGACTTCGCGATGAACCGCGGATCCGAACCCAGCGACACGCGATAACCACGCAAGTTGTCTTCGAAGCCCGCCTGGCTTGCAACCTGTTCCATCTCCGAGCGAATACGCGCCGTCTCGGCGCAGCCGATGGCATGAATCTGTCCTGGTTCGAGTGTCGTCGTCGTTTGACAACGAACCAGAAAGTCGTAGTAGTCCGCCCCCGCCGGCTCGTCACCGATCGAAATCCCCGCCCGGCAATGCCTCGCATACCGCGAGCGCAGCTCCTCGACCCAGCCCTGGTACGCCGGCCGTACCTTGGCCGCGATCACCGCCTCGAGAGCGGTCCGGACCCGCTTGAATTCCGGAGTATCGCGACCGTGCGCCGTGGCCATCGGCTTGAGCCAGACACTGCGTTCCAGCGGTGCCGCGACATAGCTCTCGGCGGCACCGCAAATGCGCGACAACAACACTTCCGGCAATCGGTAGCCCGCCGCCGCGCCCGCCCACAAACGTTCACGGCACGCCTCGAAAAACGCAGGAATGGACTCGATGCGCGCCAGATAGTCTTCCGCCTCCGCGGGCGTGGCGAGCGTCATTTTCCCGAGCACGAAGGCGATGCGCGTCTCCGGCCCGGTCGGAAACAGGACCGGACGCAGATGCGATTGGAATGCGAAATGCTCACGCAAATCACGCAACTGACGCTCCAGCAGTTGCAACGAGATCAGCTCCCGCTCCTGCAACTCATGCGCCGACAACTGACTCAGGCGTGTAAGGAACACCCCGGCCTGCCGATCGCGACGCGCATGATCCGCCAGCGAATCCTTGAATAGCACCCGGCAGGAGCGCGGCTGGTCCAGCTCGAGCGCCGCGGTGGGATTTTCCTGCAGATGAAATTCCCAGAAATCCGAAGCCAATGCGGCGATCCCGTTCATGGGACAAGCCTAATGGCCACGCGGCCGCCGGATCGGGCCAGCGTTACTGCTTTTTCGGGCCAACGTTACTTTCCATCTGGGGGCACGGTACGGAGCGCGTCGCGCGCTGCGTGAACAGTACGATATCGACGCCCTCGTCGAGACGCAGCGAATGCACCGGCAGCTGGCCATACAGGGCATGGATGGGCTTGAGCCGTTCGCGGACCGCCGGCGGCGCGACGCGCAGGTCGAGCACGAACGCCGGCTTTCCCAATGAGGCAAATAATCCTTCCAATGATTGTGCAGACGCCGGAGCACGCCGCACGCCGCAACTCGTAGCGTCCTGCGCGAACAAGTGCCCGATCGTGACGAACTGCGAGCCATACCGTCGTTTCAGGTAAGTGCCGACCAGCGGCGGCAACGGCGTGGCGGGACCGGTACCGAGCTGCACACTGACAGCCGTCGGCGCGGCATGTGCAAGATGCGTAAAGACCAGCAGCTTGCCGGTTCGCTCCGGCCGCGACTCGATCCACTCGATGTTGTCCAGTTTGGCGCGATCCGAAACCGCCACGGTGCCCATGATGGCCTGTGGCCCCTGCTGCGTGGTCCAGCCGACCGGCACCTGCCGCAGATAATCGTCCATCTGACGGGTCGCCACCGCGGCCCGATAGGCAAGCTCATAGTCACGCGCCGAACTCGCCCGGATGTAAACGCCTTCATTGGTTTCGAACCAGACCAGCAGGTCGGCGATGAGCGCCGTGGCGGCATCGCGCTGCGCCTGCGGCAACTGTGAGTATTGCTTGCCGCTGGCCGCAAGGCGGTCCAGCCTGAGAAACGGCAGCATCGGCGCCATGCGCTCGCTGAGCTGCGCAGCCCGGGCGGGATCCACTCGCTGCAGATAACTCAAGGCAAGATCGAATGGCGCGCCGGGCGAGCCTGGAAAGCCCGACAGATCCATGCCGTAGAACTCGATTTTGCGGGCATGCCGCGTGTCTTGGTTGTACTCCCGCATCCAGCGCACCAGCTGCGCCTGCTGCGGAAAACCGGCCAGGCCGTTGGTGATGCCCCTCGCCGTGACAGCTTCGAGCTCCCCCGCACCGCCCCGCACGTACTCGTTGATGACGTAGCTCTCGGTGAGGCCGGATTCGAGCGCAATGGCGGTGAAGTCGTCCTGCTCCACCAGATACTGAAACAGGCGGTTGCGGAATTCCAGCGGCTCGGCGCTGCCGTGCAAGCCCTCGCCGAGAGCAACGATCGACGCCGCGCCAAGCATTTTGCGCAGCGCTGGAAAATCCGAGCTGTCATGCAGGTTGGCCCGCACCCAGGCGATGAACTCTTCATCGCTGGCCGCGTCGCGGGCTTCATCGCTGGCCGGTTGCGCCGCGCTGGCGCATTCCACGCCGACCAGGGTGAGCAGGCACACGACCAGCGCCGACGCAAAGCTTCGATGTCCGGTCATGAACGCTCGATCCATTGTTTCAGCTTGCGATGATCGGCATCGAGCTTGGCCAGCGTGGCCTCGTTCGCCGTGTGCGCCAGTTGCTCGATACCCCCAGCCTGGTGAGCGCTCGGCTGCGGCACACGCACCTTCGCAACCACGTCGCAGAGCACCAAGCTGCGCCCGTCGCGCTCGACCAGCGTATAAATCACATAGCCGTCCGTGGTCACGCCATCCTCGGCGACCATGCTTTGGATTTTCCAGCGCGGCGCGGTCACGGCCAACGTCCTGTGCAGGACATGCACCGTGACCGTCCCCGGCCGTTGGCCGATTCTCTGCACCGCACCCACGGTGCCTGGCGTACCTTCGAGGTGCTCCAGCGAAACCACGCTGTCCTTCCACTCCCGCAGCCGCTCGAGATACGGCCACACGACCGCGGCGGGCCGGGAAATCTCCACCTCGGCATGCAAAGCCAGGTCGAACTCGACCAGCGAGCCGCCAGCAGCCTCTTTCATGCGCGTACGCCTCCCATCATCGCGTCGAGTCCCCCTTCCACGACCCCAACCCATGACCGTGGCAGAATGGTGCCACGGCGCGCCAGCCGTTCGTGCCGGCGTTACTCAAGTTTCGGGTTGGCGTTACTTTTTCAGCCGACGCGCGGCGATCGCGGGCTTGAGGTCCGACGGCAGGTCGCCATAGCGGGCCTTGAACGCCTTGGTGAAGCTGCCGACGTCGCTATAGCCCGCCACGGCGGCGGCATAGCCCACCGATGCGGTAGAGCTTTCGAGCAGACGCCGCCCCAGCTCCAGGCGTATCTGGCGGTCGTAGTCGCCGACCGTGACGCCGAACAGGTGCTTGAAACCGAGCGCCAGCTTGCGACGATTGAGACCCACCTGTTTGGCCAGCTGTTCCAGCGAGCGCGCCTCACCGCATTCGTCGAGCACTCGCCGTGCCTGCTCCAGGCTGCGAATGTCGCGATGGCTCAGTTTCAGCGATGAATTCGCCGCGGATTCCGGATGACGCAGCTCTTCGAGCGCCAGACACACCAGCTCCACGACCTTCGCACGCAGGTAGACCGCCCGTGCCTCGGCTTGCACCGCCGGCTGCAACAGGGCCCGCACCGCCGATTTCATGTCGGCGGTCAGCTGGCTGGCGAATGAAAAATCGGCCGCGGGATCGCCGCAGCGCAGCTGCCGCAATTCCTCCGGCAGCGCACGATCGCCCATTTGCAAATCGCGCATGGCGAACGACGGCCGGAACGCGACCGTCACGGCACGCCAGTCGTCGGTCAGCACCTCCCGCACCAGGGGCCGATGCTGCGAGGTGCACAGCAGGAACGAGCCGCTGCTCAGGTGATGCAATTGGCCATCGGGCGTTTCGTCCTTGCTGACCCCTTCGGCGCGGCAATGCAGGTACAACCAGCCGCGATTATGGATTTCCCAACGCGCCTGCGACGCCGGCGCGTTGAAATCGGACCGGATCAGCAGCAGATCGTCCGACAGCGTCAGCAGGTCCTGCATACCCTTGCAGACCATCGGACTCAAGCCATTCGTTTGCAGGGACGCCAGGCCAGCCGCGCGCGAAGCCAGCGCCGCTGTCTGTAAATCGTCCATGGACAGCGGGACCCGACTCACCGGCAGGGAGTTTGAATCGATATCGTTCATGGCGGTCGGCACCGAGCGTAGCACTGCCACCGCCACGCCTGCAAAGCAAGCGGCGGCCGACCGGCTGCTTCCGCCTCACTGGTCAGCCAGATAACCCCGCACCCGCTGCGCGTCCAGGCGGTAGGCGCAGACGAAGTCGCCGTCCGCCAGCAACACCGGGATGCGCGCGCCATATTTGCGCTCCAGCTCCGGCTCGTCGGTGATATCGATGACCCGCACCTGGGCTGCGGCCGCTCCGAGCAGCTCGGCCAGCTCGATCATGAGAGCCTCACACAGCGAACACCCAGGACGGGTGTACACGGTCCACTGGGGCATGAGCAGAACCAGCGCTTAACGACTTTGCGCCGGACCCGGCTCGCGTATGGCCGGGGGCGGCTCCTGCTGGGCCTGAGCCGCCTCGCGCATGACGCCGGCGGCGATGGCCTCCACCGTGGCGGCCGGCACCTCACCCACCGCCGTGACCTGATGACCGTCGAGGTCACGGGAGAAGACGAAGGCGGCCCCCACCTTGGACAGGCCGTGGATGGGCGCCGCCTGCATGTCGCGCGGCTCGATGAATACCGACACCGACGCCAGGCCGTCCGAGTACACCAGGTGCCGCACCGGCTGGGGCGAACCCGCAATCAGTTGCATGCGCCAGGTGGTCAAACGGAACCCGGCCGGCAGCCGCGTCACATTCCAGCCCACCACCGTATTGGCCAGGCGGGGTTGGGCATCCTGGCGCAACCATTTAAACCCCTCGCCGCTGATCGAAGCCTTGATCTCCTTGGCGGAGATGCGATCGCGCAGGTTCAGCTCGGCGAACAGGATCTGTTCGATCACGTTGCCACGGCTGTCGAACAGTTGCGACCTGAGCGGCATGGCCGTTTCCTGGTCCAGCCACAGCCGGTAACCGTACCGGTACTGGTCGCGCGGCTGCACCACGATCATTTGCGTCCGGCGACCCAGCGCCTTGACCACACCGCCGGAACGCTCGATGTTGTACAGGGTCTCGATGTTCTCGTTGTAAGTGGGCAGCGCCGCCAGCAACTGATTGTCGTCGGTGCGCTTTTCCACCAGCACCACTTTCTTGTCGGGCAGGTAGCACAGCACCTCGTCCTCGTTGCGGACGATTTCGCGCCCGCTGCCGTCGAGCGAAACCAGCCGTTCGGTGATCCTGCCCCGGTCCACGCGGTGAATGATCCGCATGGTCTCCGAACGCGCCGGAGTGAGATGGAAGAAGCGCCCGTCGTAGTTCTGGGTGGCCAGAGCCCGCGACATGCGTTCGAGCCATTGCAGGGCCTGGGCATCGCCCGCCTGTGCCGGCAGGGTCACCGCGCAGCAGGCGATCAACAGGCAGTGCCGAAGAACGGACATCAAGGTTGCGGCTCGGCGTTACCAGGCGTCGTGACTATGACGGCCGACTCCGGCTCGTCGAGGATTATATTGGTGGCCGCGCCGACCCCGTTCGCCGTGTCGATCGCTTCCGCATTGGCCTCTTCCTGGTCGGCCGACAACACACTACTCAGCACGGTGCGGCGAGCCAGCGGCGAGGAGTATTCGCTATGCGCCACCACATAATTGGTCAGGCGGGCCGCCGGAATGAAGGCTGGCGCGCTGCTGCCCGTATTGGTCGGCACCGTATAGCTCGGCGCCTGCGGTGCGGCAGCCACGGCCGCAGTGGCAACCGCGGGAACAGCTTCATTGGCGGCAAGCTGGGAGCCAGGTTGGGTCATCGGCTGCAGCGACACCACGGCGACGGCCGCGACACCAGCGGCAATAGCCAACCCCGCGGCCGGCCTGAGCCAACGAGCACCGGTCGCCGCCAGCCACGATTGACCCGCGCGTGGCAGCAAGTCACGGTTCGAACCCACCGACCGCTCGGCGGCCACCTCCGGCCGGACCGTCTGCGCATCCGCCTCGGCCGCAACCGCGGCCGAAACCCGCGCAGCAAATCCGGCCGATGCCACCGTGAGCCGCCGGGTGCGCAGCGCATCGCCAACCAGCGCGTAGCTCCCGAGTGACTGCCGCAGCCCCGGGTCGCGCTCCAACCTCTTCAGCAACAAGTCCAGCTCGGCTTCGGCCAGTTCGCCATCCAGGCAGGCCGAGAGCTGCTCTTTCACCGGGTCGGTCATGTCTTCAGTTACCACGTTTTGCGTCGCTACTAATCCAACAACGGCTTCAACTTCTTGTCGATGGCTTCGCGCGCGCGGAAAATGCGCGAGCGAACTGTTCCTACCGGGCAATCCATCGCCTCGGCGATCTCTTCATACGACAGCCCTTCCAATTCGCGCAGCACGATGGCGGTGCGCAAATCCTCCGGCAGCTGCTCCAACGCCTTTTCCACCACCAGGCGGATTTCGTCGGTCAGCAGTACGCCCTCCGGCGTATCCGAGTCCTTGAGCTTGGCTTGGCGCTCATACTGGTCCGGGTCCTGCAGGTCCAGATCGAAATCCACCGGGCGCCGACGGTTGGACACCAGGGCGTTCTTGGCGGTATTGATCGCAATCCGATACAACCAGGTGTAGAAGGCACTTTCGCCGCGAAACGCCGGCAGCGCACGGTACGCCTTCAGGAACGCTTCCTGGGCAACGTCTTCGGCTTCGGCGGCATCATTCACGAACCGACTCACCAACTTGAGCACCCGATGCTGATACTTCAGCACCAGCAGGTCGAAGGCCGATTTGTCGCCCTTCTGTACCCGCTGTACCAGTTGCTGGTCGTTGTCGTCCTGGGTCAGGCTCTGACTCATCGACCCGCAACTCCGCCCGCGCGATCCCGTGGTTCACGGTACTCGCTACAGGCTGCTCCGATAGACTGTCGTCCCGCCAGAAAGTTCGCCGTGCGGCGACAGTCGTCGCGCAGGCGTGTCGGCCGGCCGGATCCCCCCCGCCGGTCACAGACGTCTTGCCGAGAAAAACGAATACTCATCGATTGGCTGAGAGGGGGTGCGTGACGGTTGGATTGAGGGGGCGTAACGGGATTATGTGACGTAGGTCCGGCTCAAGCCCCACAGCTTGCCACATCCCGAGCATTTTGACGCGGCCGCGCCACAATTACCCTCCCCCGCCGCGTCTTGGAGAATCCCGCCCGGGCTCAGGCGCCCCCGGCCATCAGCGCCGCAATAACGGCGATCACCTGGCGCTGCTGGGGATCGGCCGGCTGCTCCCGGCCCATCAAGTAGGCCAGCAGCAGCGGGTCCTGCTGTTCGACCAGGGCCTCGAAGGCCACCTGTTCGGCGGCTGGAGCGATAGCGTAGCGCCGTTCCAGGTAGCGCTGCATCACCACGTCCAATTCCCGCATACCACGGCGACAGCGCCAGCGCAGGCGAGCCAGGTGCGCCGGCTCCGCCATCAGTGGCGGCGCTCGGCGATCAGCTTCTTGATTTCAGCAATGGCCCGCGCCGGATTCAAGTCCTTCGGGCAGGCTTCGGTGCAGTTCATGATGGTATGGCAGCGGTACAGCTTGAACGGGTCCTCGAGCGCATCCAGGCGCTCGCCGGTGGCCTCGTCGCGGGTGTCGATGATCCAGCGATAGGCCGCCAGCAACGCCGCCGGTCCCAGGTAGCGATCGCTGTTCCACCAGTAACTGGGGCAGGAGGTCGAACAGCAGGCGCACAGGATACAGGCCGACGGCCGGTCGATCTTTTCCTGGTCCTCCTTGGACTGCAGCCGCTCACGATCCGGAGGTGCCGGGGTGCGCGTCTGCAGCCACGGCTTGACCGAGGCGTACTGGGCGTAAAAATTGGTCAGGTCCGGCACCAAATCCTTGACCACCGGCATGTGCGGCAGCGGGTAAATCTTCACCTCGCCCTTCACGTCCTCGCAGGCCGTGGTGCAGGCCAGGGTATTGACCCCGCCGATGTTCATGGCGCATGAGCCGCAAATACCTTCGCGGCAGGAACGGCGGAAGGTCAGCGTAGAATCGACCTCGTTCTTGATCTTGATCAGCACGTCCAGAACCATCGGGCCGCAGGCCGCCATGTCGACCTCGTAGGTATCCACCCGCGGATTGCCGCCCGCCTCGGGATCGAAGCGGTAGATCTTGAAAATGCGCACCTGCTTGGCATTGGGCGGCGCCTTGAACGCCTTGCCGGGGGTGAGCCTGGAATTCGCGGGTAAACGGAATTGGGCCATGAACTTGGATCCGAAATTCGTGGAAGTTGTGCGGTAGCTGGCGACCGGTGTCAAAGGGCCGGGGCGATCAATACACCCGCGCCTTGGGCGGAACCGGCTCGACGTCGTCGGTCAGGGTGTTCTGGTGCACCGCGCGGTAATCGAGCCGCACGTCGCCGTGCTCGCTGACCCAGGCCAGGGTGTGCTTCATCCAGTTCTGATCGTCGCGGTTCGGGAAATCCTCGCGCGCATGCGCGCCGCGGCTTTCCTTCCGGTTCACCGCCGAATGCAGGGTGGCCACGGCCTGGCCCAGCAGATTGTCCAGCTCCAGCGTTTCGATCAAGTCGGTGTTCCACACCAGACCACGGTCGCTGACGTTGACGTCGGCGAACGAGTTGAACACTTCCGCCAGCTGGTGCACGCCTTCCTGCAACGATTCGCCGGTGCGGAACACCGCCGCATGCGACTGCATGGACTTCTGCATGCGCAGACGGATATCCGCGGTTTTCAGCGAGCCCTTGGCGTTGCGCAGCTTGTCGAGGCGGCTGACGGCCAGCTCGCCGGCATCCTTGGCCAGCGGCTTGTGCGTGCTGCCGGTCTTGACGCTCTCGGCGCAATGGCGGGCCGCCTCGCGGCCGAACACCACCAGGTCGAGCAGCGAATTGGAGCCCAGGCGGTTGGCGCCGTGCACCGAGACGCAGGCGGCTTCGCCCACCGCCATCAACCCGGGCACCACGGTGTCCGGATGGCCATCCTTCAAAGTGACCACTTCGCCGTGATAGTTACACGGGATGCCGCCCATGTTGTAGTGCACCGTGGGCAGCACCGGAATCGGCTGCTTGGTTACGTCCACGCCGGAGAAAATCTTGGCGGTTTCGGCGATGCCCGGCAGCTTCTCGTGAATGGTCTCGGCACCCAGGTGCTCCAGGTGCAGATGAATATGGTCGCGGTGCTCGCCCACGCCGCGGCCTTCGCGGATTTCGATGGTCATGGCGCGGCTGACCACGTCGCGCGAGGCCAGGTCCTTGGCATTGGGCGCATAGCGCTCCATGAAACGCTCGCCCGCCGAGTTGCGCAGGATGCCGCCCTCGCCGCGAACACCTTCCGTGATCAGACAGCCAGCGCCGTAAATGCCGGTCGGATGGAATTGCACGAACTCCATGTCCTGCAGCGGCAGGCCGGCACGCAGCACCATGCCGCCACCGTCACCGGTGCAGGTGTGAGCCGAGGTACAGGAGAAGTAGGCGCGGCCGTAACCGCCCGTGGCGAGGATGGTCTTGTGGGCACGGAAGCGGTGCAGCGTGCCATCCGCCATGTCGATCGCCACCACGCCGCGACATTCGCCGTTCTCCATGATCAGATCGATGGCGAAATACTCGATGAAGAACTGCGCCTCGTGACGCAGCGCCTGCTGATACAGAGTATGCAGCATGGCATGGCCGGTCCGGTCGGCGGCCGCGCAGGTGCGCTGCGCCGCGGGGCCTTGGCCAAAGCGCGTCGTCATGCCGCCGAACGGCCGCTGATAGATTCGCCCGTCCTCGGTGCGTGAGAACGGCACGCCATAGTGCTCGAGTTCGATGACCGCGCCCGGCGCTTCCTTGCACATGAATTCGATCGCGTCCTGGTCGCCCAGCCAGTCCGAGCCCTTGACGGTGTCATACATATGCCAGCGCCAGTCGTCCTCGCCCATGTTGCCAAGCGCCGCGCTGATGCCGCCCTGCGCGGCCACGGTGTGGCTGCGCGTCGGAAACACTTTGGTGATGCACGCCGTGGACAAACCGGAATGCGCCAGACCGAAGGTGGCGCGCAGGCCAGCGCCGCCGGCACCGACCACCACCACGTCGTAGCTGTGATCGACGAACTGATACGCGCTCATGCCGCCGCTCCGAAAGCGATGCGCAGCACCGAGAACACACCCAGCGCGCCGAGCGCCACGTGAAGGAAATTGACGAGCAGCATGGTCACGATCTTCCAGCCCTTGTTCGCAATGTAATCTTCCACCACCACCTGCACTCCCAACTGCGAGTGGTAGGCCGCCGTGCCGATCAGCAGGCTCGCCAGCACCGCGTTGAGCGGAGCGCCCAGCCAGGCCAGCACCGTGGCATGACTGAAATCATCCAGGCACAGCAGTGCCGCCGCAAACCACAGGCCCAGCAGCACCAGAGCCACCGCGGAGACACGCTGCGACCACCAATGCGCCGCTCCTTCCTTGGCCGAGCCCAGGCCCAGCACACGACCGACGGGACTGCGCAGGCTCATACGGCACCTCCGCTCACGCGGCTGCAAATCAGCACCCAGAACAACGCGGTCACCAGCAGCGCGGCGATGAATACCAGCCAGCCGCTGGCGCGCGCGGTCTTTTTCTCGAAGCCATGTCCGGCATCCCAGAACAGATGCCGCACCCCGTTGGCCAGGTGATAAAAGAAGCTGAACGAGAACGCGATCAGCGCCAGGCGGATCAGCGGATGCGCGAACACTGTCTGGGCACGAGCATAAGCTTCCGCGCCCGCAGCGGCGGCCGCGACCCAGTACACCAGCAACAGCAGCCCCACCGCCATCGCGCAGCCGGTGGCCCGGTGCAGGAAGGACAGCGCCATGGTGTACTGCCAGCGATAATTCAGGAACGGCGACAGCGGCCGAACCAATTTTGCGGGACTGTTCAAAGTCACACTCCAGAAACAACAGCTAGAAATCGATGCACCGACCCCGTTTCTCCCAATCCCCGTAGCGGGTCGGCTCCAGACCTTCCTCACGCCCGCCAATCTCCACCGGGCGCGCCTCGGCCGCTGGGTCTTTCTCAGACCCTGGACGTACCGCGATGTGGGACACTGGGGATGTGGAGGAAGGCGAGGCCTGGGAAGGCGCGACGGACCGTACAGCTCGTGCCTCGAGTTCGGAGCTCTCGGAACTCGAAGAGTGTCGCGAAGTTGGCTGCTGGCTACGGTCGGACATGTCCGGCTAGTCTGCCAGAATGCGCCAAGGCACGGAACCTCCAGGGATTTCTCAAGTCACGATGGATAGTTTCGGATTTAACGAATGGCCGCATTGAATTCGCTCGCTCTTCCGCTGCGCAGACTTGAACAGCTCGGCTCGCTGCTGGTGCACGGCCCCGACGCCCACAGCTACCTGCAGGGCCAGCTCAGCTTCGACATGAACCAGCTGACCGAGGCGCGCCTCGAACTGGCCGCCTGCAGCTCGCCGCAGGGCCGGGTCCAGGCCGTGCTCTGGATGGTGAAGCGCAGCGATGGCATCGCGTTGCTCATGCCCGCCGCGCTGCTCGACTCGACCCTGCAACGGCTGCGCAAGTATGTGCTGCGCGCCAAGGTCACGATCGAATCGGGCCGCGAACGCCTCGCGCTCTACGACGCCACCGGCAGCGCCTTCGCCGCGGCGTCCGGGCTGCCTGAAACGCCACGCGCGCACTTGCAGCTTGGTGAGGCCGGCGTGTCGGAGTCCGCCGCCGTCAGCTTGATTCGTTGGCCGGGTGGCACCGGCAGTGCGGCATCACCCGTATTGATGCTGGCGCCGGCCGCGCTGCCCCCGGAGCTGGGCACGGCCGTCGTCGACCCGGTGGCGGAACGTGCCTGGCAGCTGGCCGACCTGCGGGCCGGCCTGCCACGCTTGCACTCGCAGACCCAGGAAGCCTTCGTCGCGCAAATGCTCAACCTGGACCTGCTGGGCGGCATCAATTTCGAGAAGGGGTGCTACACCGGCCAGGAGATCATTGCCCGTACCCACTTTCGTGGCACGGTGAAGCGCCGGATGCTGCGCTTCGGCGCCGGGTGCCCTGCCCCTGCGGCTGCAACCCGGGTCGTCACGGCCGGCGGCAGCCATGCGGGCGACGTGGTCGATGCCCTCGACACCGCCGAGGGCTGCGAACTGCTGGCCGTCATCAGTCTCGGCCAACTCGACGCTCCGCTGGAGCTGGCGGACCTCACCGGCTCGCGCCTGACCCGGCTGACGCTGCCTTACGAGGTGGCCTGATTGCCTGACTTCCCATTTTCGGCGCTGACGCCCCGGGCGGCTCTGACGCCTCGGGCGGCGCTTACGCCTCGGGCCGCATGTACGGGAACAGCAGCACGTCACGGATCGAGGGCGAGTTGGTGAACAGCATCACCAGCCGGTCGATACCCACTCCCAGCCCACCGGTGGGCGGCAGTCCATACTCCAGCGCCCGGATGTAGTCCGCGTCGAACTGCATGGCTTCGTCGTCACCGGCCGTCTTGCGGGCCAGCTGGTCATGGAAGCGGGCGGCCTGGTCCTCCGGGTCGTTCAGCTCGGAGAAGCCGTTGGCCAGCTCGCGCCCGCCCACGAAGAACTCGAAGCGATCGGTGATGAACGGATCGGCGTCGTTGCGGCGCGCCAGCGGCGACACTTCGGCTGGATAGGCATAGACGAAGGTCGGCGCGCGCAAATGATGCTCGGCGGTCTTGTCGAAGATATCGACCTGCAATTTGCCGGCGCCATCGCCCGGCTTATAACCGATGCCCAACCGATCGCAGTGCTCGCGCAGGTAGGCCAGGTCGCGGATCCGCGAGCGAGCGAAACCCTCGTTGAAATGCACCACCAGATCCTCGATGGTGACGCGCCGGAACGGCTGCGAAAAATCGAACGTCTCGTCCTGGTACGCGACCTGACGTGAACCATACACCGCGTCGCACAGCCCCTGGCACATCTGCTCCACCAGATTCATGATGTCGCCGCAATCCGCATACGCCTGGTACAGCTCGAGCATGGTGAACTCGGGATTGTGGCGGGTCGACACGCCTTCGTTGCGGAAGTTGCGATTGACCTCGTACACGCGTTCGAAGCCGCCCACCACCAGCCGCTTCAGATACAGCTCCGGCGCAATGCGCAGGAACAGGTCGACGCCGAGCGCATTGTGATGCGTGACGAACGGCTTGGCGGTGGCGCCGCCGAGCACCGGATGCATCATCGGAGTCTCGACCTCCAGGAACCCCATCGAGTCCAGCAGATCGCGCAGATACTTGACGATGCGCGTGCGCGTCTCGAACACACGCCGGCTCTCGGGGCTGATGATCAGATCCACGTAGCGCTGCCGGTAACGCGTTTCCTGGTCCGACAGCCCGTGCCACTTGTCCGGCAGCGGGCGCAGCGACTTCACCAGCAGGCGCAACTTCTCCACGCGCACCGACAACTCGCCGGCGCGGGTCTTGAACAGCACGCCCTCGGCGCCCAGCACGTCGCCCACATCCCAGCTCTTGAACTCATCGTAGATTTCGCCCAGCGGCTCCTTCTGCACGAACAGCTGGATCTGGCCGGAGCGGTCCGCGATCTTGGCGAAGCTGGCCTTGCCCATGATGCGCTTGATCAGCATGCGGCCGCCGACTTTCACCCGCACCGTGTTCTGCTCGAACCATTCGGGCGCGTGCTGACCGTAGCCGGTCAGCAACTGGTCGGCCAGCGCATCACGCCGGAAATCATTCGGGAACGCCACGCCCAGCTCGCGCTGTCGATCCAGCTTGGCGCGGCGCTCGGCGATCAGCTTGTTCTCGTCCCGTTCTTCACTCATCTCATAGCCCCTGCTTCAGGCTCGCTTCCAGAAATGTATCCAGATCGCCGTCGAGCACCGCGGTGGTATTGCCGATCTCGACATTGGTGCGCAGGTCCTTGATGCGCGACTGGTCCAGCACATAGGAGCGGATCTGGTTGCCCCAGCTGACATCGGACTTGGCGTCCTCCAACACCTTGGCGGCCGCGTTGCGCTTGTTGACCTCCAGCTCATAGAGCTTGGCCTTGAGCTGCTTCATGGCCTTGTCACGGTTCTTGTGCTGGCTGCGCTCGGCCTGGCAGGCCACCACGATGCCGGTCGGCATGTGCGTGATGCGCACCGCCGACTCGGTCTTGTTGACGTGCTGGCCGCCGGCGCCGCTGGAACGGTACACGTCGGTCTTCAGGTCGGCCGGATTGATGGTGATGTTGATGTCCTCGTCGATTTCCGCCGAGACGAACACCGAGGCGAACGAGGTATGGCGGCGCGCATTGGAATCGAACGGTGACTTGCGCACCAGGCGGTGCACGCCGGTCTCGGTCCGCAGCCAGCCATAGGCGTAGTCGCCGCTGAAGCTGATGGTGGCGCTCTTGATGCCCGCCACTTCGCCGTCGCTGACGTCTTCCACCTCGGTCTTGAAACCGTGCGCCTCGCCCCAGCGCAGGTACATGCGCAGCAGCATTTGCGCCCAGTCCTGCGCCTCGGTGCCGCCGGCACCGGCCTGGATGTCCAGGAACGCGCTGTGCGAATCCATCTTGCCGGGGAACATGCGCTGGAATTCCAGCTTCTTGAGGTCCCGCTCGACCGCCGCGAGATCGTTCTGCACGTCGCCCGCGGTGGACTCGTCGTCCTCGGCCACGGCCATCTCCAGCAACTCGCGAGCATCGTCCAGCGCGCCGCGGATGCCATCCAGCGTGCCGACCACCGACTCCAGCCGGGCGCGTTCGCGCCCCAGTTCCTGCGCCCGGTCCGGCGTGTTCCAGATCCCCGGGTCTTCCAGCTCCCGGCTGACTTCGGTCAGCCGCTCACTCTTGTTGTCGTAGTCAAAGAAACCTCCGCAGCGCCTCACTGCGCTCGGCGAGATCATCGATGCTGCGGCGAATGTGATTGACTTCCATGGGAACGTGGCGACTTTGCGACTAGTGGGAGATCGGCGATGGTAACACTCTCACGTACTCCACCACCAATTGCAGGCGCCGCGTGCCGTTGAACTGGTTCACGTCCAGCCGGTAGGCCAGTTCGACCCGCTGGCTGGGCCGCACCTCGGGCGCATCCTCGTGATCGAAATGCCGGAAGGCGATCGCTTCACACACCACCGCGCCCTGGCGCACCTGCATTTTCAGGTGCCGCTCACCCAGCACGCGCACCGCGCCGACCTCGAACTCGCCATCGAACAGCGGTTCCGGGAACGCCTGGCCCCACGGGCCGGACTCGCGCAGCAGTTGGGCCACTTCGAGCGTCAATTCTCCGGGCGACAGCTCCCCGTCGGAATGCACGATGCCCTTGGCATCGTCCACGGTCATCCACCGTCCCACCTCCTCCGCGAAGGCAACCCGGAAATCTTCCAGCCGCGCCGCCGGCAGCGTGAGCCCCGCGGCCATGGCGTGGCCGCCGAACTTGTCGATCACTCCCGGATGCCGGCTTGCCACCGCATCCAGCACGTCACGAATATGGACGCCCGGCACCGAGCGCGCCGAGCCCTTGAGCGACACCTCGTCGGCCCGCGCCATGGCGATGACCGGCCGGTGCACCCGGTCCTTGACCCGCGAGGCCACCAGGCCCACCACGCCCTGGTGCCAGGTCTCATCGAACAGGCACAGGCCGAGCGGCAGGCTGGCATCCTCGCGCATGTCGGCCACCGCCAGCATGGCCTCCTGCTGCATTTGCAGCTCCAGTTCGCGCCGGTCCAGGTTCAACTGGGTCAGGCGGCCCGCCAACTGGCGCGCGCTGTCCGGATCGTCGGTGAGCAGGCATTGAATGCCGATCGACATGTCGTCGAGCCGGCCCGCCGCATTCAGGCGCGGCCCGATCTGGAAGCCCAGGTCCGCGGCCACCAGGCTGGCAAGCGGCCGGTTGGCCGCCTCGAGCAAGGCACGGATACCCGGCCGGCAGCGGCCGGCGCGGATGCGGCGCAGTCCCTGACTCACCAGCACACGGTTGTTGCGGTCCAGCGGCACCAGGTCGGCAACGGTGCCGAGCGCCACCAGGTCCAACAGGTCCGTGACCGGAGCCGGCTGCGCGCACAAGCCGCGCACCTGCATCTCACGAGTCAACGCGGCCATGAGATAGAACGCCACGCCCACTCCCGCCAACGCCTTGCTGGCGAACTGTTCGCCCGGCGAGTTCGGATTCACGATGGCCGCCGCGTCCGGCAGGGTCGCCGCCGGCAAATGATGATCGGTCACCAGGGTTTCCATACCCAGGGCGTTGGCGGCCGCCACGCCGGCATGGCTGGCAATGCCGTTATCCACCGTGACGATCAACCCCGGCTGCTGCGCGGCCACCAGTTGCACGATCTCAGGCGTAAGTCCGTAGCCGTACTCGAAACGGTTCGGCACGATGAACCTCACTTTTGCGAACCCCAGGCGCCGCAGTTGCAGCACCACCAGCGCGGTGCTGGTAGCGCCGTCCGCGTCGAAGTCCCCTACCACCACGATGCCGCTGCCCAGGGCATGGTGCCGGCACAGCAGCGCCACCGCGGCATCCATGCCACCAAGCTGGCCGACCGGGATGAGTTGATCCAGCGACAACGCCAGGTCAGCGGCCGAGCGGACATTGCGGGCCGCGTACAGGCGGTGCAGCAAGGGATGCAGTTCCCCAGGCAGCGTCACGTCCTGCGCCACGATGCGGCGGCGAATGATACGTTCGCTCATTGCGCCAGCTCCCCTGCCGTCACCATGCCAGGCCACTGTGCCAGCGGGAGTGCTTTGCGCCAGAACCGCCTCAAGGCGCCGCGCGGGATGTCGCAGTGCCAGCCATCGAATACCAGATCCAGTCGTTCGAGCTCGCCTGCGGCGAGGGCTCGTGTCAGCGGCACCAGCCAGCACCGCTCCAGCACATCGACTTCGGCCGGCGCATCGCTATCGGCCACCGCGATCACGCGTGACGACCCCGCCAGCGCCGCCACCAGCGTCGAGCCGTCGTTCGGTGACGGCTGAATGACTTGATCTTGCAATCGATACAGACCTCGCAAGAAAGCCGACTGTCCCATGGCCACCGGCAGAGCGGCGGCGGACGATTGCGGACTGGCGCCCACACCCCATGGCCAGATCGAGTTGATGGCCGGCAAACCCCGGCGCGCGCGCGCCTGGTTCACCGGATGTTCGTGCAGCAACATTTGCAGCTCGGTCATGAGACGACGCAGCCGGCCCGCGTCGGCGCCGCGCGGCATGACTCCTTCGAGCTCGTTGGCGGCCGCCGCGTCGGGACAGGAGGTCTGGACCGATAAGGGCTGCGGTGAATGAATCAGCCAGTCGCCGGAGGCCGTCAAGGCCAGGCCGCTGGCCTGTAAATGGTCCGCCAGCAGAGGGCGCAGGGCATCGCGCTCGGCGGCTGTCACCCGCGCCGCGCCCTCCAGCCCCAGAAACGTCAGGCGGTTCAACCCCGCCGCGAAATGGACCGGCTCGGCGTGCAGCCAGGTGCCACCCCGCTCGCCGCCAGCTTCGCCCGCCGCAGTACCCATCTGCCCAGCGGCACTGACCGGCGCGCTGGGAAACCGCTCGGGCGGCAAATCGAGCGCACTCAACAGACCGCGCTGCCAGGGGCGCAAGTCCGCCTGCGGATCGCGCCGATCCCACCGCATCGCCAGCGAGCCGCGACCGGCCAGACGGGCCAGCAGCGGCCAGCGCCGTAGCAATTCGCTCTGCCCGGGCGCTTGAGCCGCGCGCGCCAGCGGCGCCGCCATGCCAGGAACGATCAAAGTCAACCAGGAAGAATGAGCCATCAGCAGCGCTTGAACGAAAAAGGTGCGCTATCGTAGCGGAATGAAATTGACCGACGACAGAATTGCCGGCGCCAATCTGGTGCGCGCTTATTCTCCCGGAGAGCTGCGCATCGGCGAACAGGTGTTACATCGCAGCTGCCTGGTGCGGGTGGACCGGCTGGTCACCGACTGGCGCCCACAGACACTGAGCGAGCTCACCCTGGACGACCTCGACGCCGTGCTGGCGCTGGATCCGGAACTCGTGGTGCTAGGCTCGGGCAGCCGCCAGAAATTTCCCAGCTCGCAGTTGCTTGCGAAATTGTTGTCGCGGGGCATCGGGTGCGAAGTGATGGATACCGGTGCCGCGTGCCGCACGTACAACGTGCTGGCCAGTGAGGACCGGCGTGTGGTCGCCGCGCTGCTGCTGCAGGATTAGAATCGGGAGTCTGGTTTGTTTTGCTTCTCCCGATTACCCGTCCGGGTAATCGGGAGAAGACGCGAGGGACCGAAGTTCGTTCGACCAACTCGCCATGGCGAGTTCCTCAAGGGAACCGTCACACGACGAAGTATTCTTTTTCTTTTCGTCTTGTTCTTCTTCGCGCTGTTTCCTCGAATCCCCCTCCGCCCCCGCGTCTTCTCCCGATCACCCGGACGTCTGTGTCCGGCGACGCTGGGGGCGGATTTAGACACACGAATCGCACAAGTGCAACTGTTACGGCGCAGAAAGTTCAAAGTATTTTCGTGGCGTCGACGCCACGAGCACCTTGCAATGATCGCGCCAAAGTCGGCTCGTTGAGTTTTTCGCGCCTCTCGAACCGCCGCCGCGGAAAACCTTATCGTTGCTTCGGCAACATGAGCAAGGGGTTGCCTGGATCACCATTGATGCGAATTTCGAAATACAGCATCGGCGTGCCTTGCGGACCATTGCCCATGCTGGCGATGCGCTGCCCGGCGCGCACCGTGTCGCCTTCGTGGACCGCCACCGACTGGGTGTGGCCATAGGCGCTCAGATAAGTCTCGTTGTGCTTGATGATCACCAGCTGGCCATAGCCCAGCAGCCCGGTACCGGTGTACACCACGCGCCCGCTGCCAGCCGCCCGCACCTCCTGGCCGGCATGCCCGTCAATGGTCAGTCCTTGTCCGCCATTGGGACGCTGAGTGAGCATGACCGTGCCGCCGGCGACCGGCCATTGCCATTGCACGGGTGGCCCGAGCGGCCGTGCTGGCGGTCGAGTGGCGGGACGTGGCTTGACGGTGGGCGCATGCTTCGGTGTGGCTCGCCTGCCGCCGGGCGGTGACAAGCGCAGCACCTGGCCGGGCACGATGGTGTAATTCCGGCCCAGGCCATTCCAGCGTGCGACGTCACGATAATCCAGGCCGCGCCGGGTGGCGATCGAATAGAGCGTGTCGCCTCGCTTGACCGTATAAGTGACCGCGTTACGCGGGGCGCCGGCACAGGCGGTGAGCAACGCCACCACCAGCAACCAGGCCCAGCGTCCTGACCGGCGTCGCAATGCGCCTCACCCCAAGCCTTTCAGCAAAGGCACGAAACTCACCAGTCCCAGGGTTTCGACCTGCAACTCCTCGCCCCGCCCCTCGGCGCGCCGGGTAATGCGCACCAGTTGCTGCCGGCCCTCCGGCCCTACCGGCGCGATCAGGCGGCCGCCCGGCGCCAATTGTGTAAACAACACTTCCGGGATGGCCAGCGGCGCCGCCGCCATCAGGATGCCATCGTAGGGCGCGTGCGCCGTCCAGCCCTGGAACCCGTCGCCGTGCCGCAAATGCACATTACGGATGTTCAGTTCCTTGAAACGCACGCGGGCACGCTCCAGCAGGGCACTGATGCGCTCGATGCTGTACACGAACTTGACCAGGGGGGCGAGCACCGCGGTCTGGTAGCCGCAGCCGGTACCGATCTCCAGCACCTTGCGCGGCGCGCTGCCTTCGATCAGCGCTTCGGTCATGCGAGCCACCACATAGGGCTGCGAAATGGTTTGCCCGAGCCCGATCGGCAATGCGGTGTCCTCGTAGGCACGCGTCGCCAGGGCTTCGTCGACGAACAGATGGCGCGGCACGTTGCGGATCTGGTCCAGCACCACTGGATTGGCGATCCCCTGGTCGCGCAGCCGCTGCACCAGTCGTTCACGAGTGCGCGCCGAAGTCATGCCGATGCCACTGTGCCGACCATTGGTGCCGGCATTGGTGACGATCGAGGTGCGCGAACCGGCCAGCGGCGAACTCCCGTTTCTCTTGAGCGCAGCGCCCGCAGTCACCGGGCTGGTCCTGGCCGTGCCAGTCTGGAGGGTCGTGCCCCTGTTCGTGCCGCGGTTGGCGCCAGATGAGGGGGTCGCTGTGCCCTGGGTGGTCGTGCCGGATTGGGTCGGGCGCCTGCCGTAAGGCGGCTTCATGGCTCGCGCCCCTGCAACCAGGACCCGATATCTTCGATCATGGCATGCCGGGTCAGATCGATCTGCAGCGGGGTGACCGAAACGCAGCCATTGGCCACGGCGTGAAAGTCCGTGCCCTCGCCCGCGTCCTGTCCTCTGCCGGCCGCTCCGACCCAGTACATCGGGCGGCCACGCGGGTCCTGCGTCCTGATGATGCGTTCGGAGCGATGCCTGAACCCCAGCCGGGTCGCTCGATAGCCGCGCAGTTGCGAATACGGCAAGTTGGGCACATTCACGTTCAAGATGGTGGCCTGATGCAGCGGCGAACGTTGCACTCGCATGACCAGCTCCGCCGCGATGCGCGCTGCCGTCGCGAAGTGTCGTTCGCCCTGCCCGACCGCCGCCTGCCCGGACACGGGCGCATCATGCGCTTCCGTCACCAGCGACAGGGCGATGGCCGGCAAGCCCAGGAAACGTCCCTCGATGGCCGCCGCCACCGTGCCCGAATAGAGCACGTCGTCTCCCAGGTTGGCGCCGTCGTTGATGCCCGAGACCACCATGTCGTGCTCCTGGTCGAACAGCCCCGAAATCGCCATGTGCACGCAGTCGGTGGGCGTGCCGCCCACCACGTAGTAGCGATTGGCGTCATACGGCGCCAGCCGCAACGGCACATCCAGGGTGAGCGAATTGCTGGCGCCGCTGCGATTGCGATCGGGCGCCACCACGGTGATGTCGCCCAGCGGGCCCAAGGCATCGGCCAGCGCCCGTAATCCGTCGGCGCGATAGCCATCGTCGTTGCTGATGAGAATCTTCACTTGCAAACTATACTGGAATCCGGGCGGCGCGGCATCGACATGAGCGACGACATGACAGACTCGGGGCAGCGGGACAAGGAACTATTTCGCGCGGCGATGCGCGAAGTCCGGCGTTTGCCCACTGCACCGTTGCCCCCGGAGGCACCCAAGCCCGTTGCCGAGGCACGTTTTACGCGCTCCGACCAACGTGCGGTGCTGCAGGAGAGTCTGCTGCCACCCGCTGACAACGTGGATCTGGGAACGGGCGAGGAACTGAGTTTCCGGCGTCCCCACGTGCCGCAGGCGGTGCTGCAGAAGCTGCGACGCGGTCACTACGCGGTCGACGCCGAAATCGACCTGCATGGCTTGACGGGCGCGCAGGCCAAACAAGCTCTGCGTGATTTCCTCGCGGACGCGACATTGCGCCGCATGAACTGCGTGCGCATCATCCACGGCAAGGGTAAACGCTCCGGCCCGCGTGGCCCGGTGCTCAAGCACGTGGTCAATCGCTGGTTGCAACTGACCGATGCCGTGTTGGCGTTCGCCACGGCGCGCAGCGTCGATGGCGGCAGTGGCGCCGTCTATGCTTTGTTGCGGCGTCAGGGTTAGGCCGGACGCTATTCCTCTCCCGCATCGGGCAAGTCCTGCGTGAACGCGCCCTCCAGCAGCTCATGCAGCACGGCCGTGGCAAAGGTGCCGCGGGGCAGGCGGAATTTGAGCTGCAACCGACCGTCCATCACGTTCCAGGCAATGTTGCCGACTCTCATGCGCAGGGCGCGTCGCTCCTGCTCCAGGCCGTGACGGGCCAGGCCCACCGCCAGCACTGCCTGCTGCTCGCACACCTGGCGCTCCAGATCCGCCACCGCGCCGCGCGAAGCCAGTGGGCCCTGCCCCCACAGCGGCCCGGTGGGATGGATATCGAGCCGCTGGCAGCGCTCTTCCAGCACCGCATCGAGCGCGTCGACCGCAAAAATGCTGTTGCTGCCATCCAGGTTGGCCACATCGCCAGCCCGCAGTCGCTGCCAGCTGCCGTCGCCGACGCGCTGCGCCGCCACGACATTGAACAGGGCGGAGCGCGCCGCGGACAGCGCAAAGCTGCGCTCCAGCCGATCGTCCAACTCCAGCTGTCCGCTCAACCATTGTTGCGCACGTGACAGATTGCCACCCTCCAGGCCGAAACGCTGCGGCCCGAAATAATTGGGCACACCCAGCGCGGCGATGGCCTCGATACGTTCGCCCAGCGCACCGACGTCGCCTGCGAATTCACGCACCGTGATCTCGAAGTCATTACCTCGCAGCGCGCCCCGCTTGAGCTTGCGGCGATGACGGACCGCGCCGGTCACTTCGAAGCCCTCACCGGTCACGCCCTGCCAATCGCCCGTCATGGCGGTACGCACCGGAATGGTGAAGGACTGCTCGGTGACCGCGTTGCGATCCTTCAAGCCCGCGAAACCGACGTCCCGCGGATGAATGTGCGCCAGCTTCGCCAACTGTTTGGCCACCCAATGAGTGTTGGCGCCCCGCTTGCGCACCGTCAGCAGCCAGTGATCGCCCTCGCCATCGGCGGCAAAGCCGAGCCATTCGCGCACCACGAAATCTTCAGGAACGACCCGCAGCCGGCCCCGGATCACGGGACCGCCGTGCGCACATGGCAACTGCAATGCCTGCATCAGGAACGCTCCCGACCTTCCCGCATCGTTCATCTAATCGCACACTCCCGCGCCAACGCGCTCGATCAACGCAACGGCCTGACAGGCCAGCCCCTGGCGCTGGCCGATGAAACCCAGCCCTTCGCTGGTGGTCGCCTTGATATTGACCCGCGTCGGATCGAGTGCGAGGTCGGCACTGATGTTGGCTCGCATGGCCGCACGGTGTTGACCAAGCCGCGGCGCTTCGGCAAGCACGGTCACGTCCACATTGACCACGACGAAACCGTCGCGCTCCAGCAGGCTCCGCACGTGGCGCAGGAATTGACGGCTGTCGGCGCCCCGCCAGCGCGGATCGGTGTCCGGGAAATGCATGCCGATGTCGCCCAAGCCAGCCGCGCCCAGCAACGCGTCGCAGAGCGCATGCAGCACCACGTCGCCGTCGGAATGGGCGCGGACTCCCTGCGAATGCTCGATTCGCACGCCGCCAAGCGTGACATGATCCCCCGCCTCGAAGGCGTGCACGTCATAGCCCTGTCCGATTCGTAACGCCGTACTCATGATTGCCGCCGTCATTGGATGCCATCCCGCGGTTCGATGCTGCCGCCAGTCTCGGTGCCACCCGTCACTTCCTGCCGGGTGGCGAGAATGTGCTGCGCACGCTGCAAATCCCCAGGCACCGTGATCTTGATATTATCCGCGCTGCCGGGCACCAGCTTCGGTCGCAGGCCGAGCAGTTCCACGGCCTGCGCCTCATCCGTCACCGTCACGCCGCGCCGCTGTGCCTCCGCAAGCGCGTTGTTGAGAATGCCGTAGCGGAACATTTGCGGTGTCAGGGCTCGCCACAAGCCAGCGCGATTGACCGTCTGGGCGACCCGGCCCGACTCGTCGGCCCGTTTCAACGTGTCGACCAGGGCCACGGCCAGCAGGCCGCCGACCGCTTCATCCTGCATGACAGACAACAACGACGTCAGCTCGTCGGCCTGCAGGCAGGGCCGCGCCGCGTCATGCACCAACACCCAATCTTCGTCACCCAGTTCGCTCTCGAGGGCGCGCAGCCCCTGGCGGACTGAATCGGCGCGCTCGCTGCCGCCCATCACGGTATGGATACGCCGGTCCTGCGCGGCGGCCAGCGTGTGCCAGTGTCGATCGCCGGAGGCCAAGGCCACCACCACGCCTGCGCATTCCGGCCGTTGCAGCAGCGGCGCCAGGGACCATTCGAGCACGCTGCGGCCGGCCAGGGACAGATACTGCTTGGGCAAGGTGCTGGCGCCCATGCGACGCGAGTTGCCCGCTGCCGGGATGACCGCCCAGAACCGGAAAGAGGACACCATGGCTTGCTCGCTAGTTTGGCGCGCGCTATTTGGGCGGCTGCGCGTCGGCGACGCGGGGCTTGCCGGCGTCGTCTTTCGGAGCCGGTGCGGGCGGAGGAGGCTTGGCACGCGGCGCAACGACCTGAAAGAAGGTCTCGCCCTGCCCGACCATGCCCAGATCGGTGCGCGCCCGCTCTTCGATGGCGGTAGTGCCCTTCTTGAGGTCCTGGACCTCGGCCGCCAAGGTCCGGTTGCGCTCGCGCAGCTTGGCGTTCTCGGCCTGCTGCTGTCCGATCTCGGCGCGCAGCCGGGCCACCTCGCGCATGCCGCCGTCGCCCAGCCAGATCCGGTACTGCAACAGTACCAGCAGGATCAGCACACCGGCGGCCAGGTACTTCATCGCGCCCCGGAGCTGTCAGCAGCTCACGCCCGGCAGCGGCACCGGAAACGCTTCGACGCCCGCATAGCGCGCCTCGGACCCCAGCTCCGCCTCGATGCGCAACAACTGGTTGTACTTGGCGATCCGGTCCGAGCGCGACAACGAACCCGTCTTGATCTGGGTGGCGCGAGTGGCGACCGCGATGTCGGCAATGGTGGCATCCTCGGTCTCACCCGAACGGTGCGACACCACCGAGGCGTAGCTGCTGTCGGCCGCCAGGTCGATGGCCGCCAGGGTCTCGGTGAGGGTACCGATCTGATTCGGCTTGATCAGGATGGCGTTGGCGATGTGCTTGGCGATGCCTTCGCGCAGGATCTTGGTGTTGGTGACGAACAGGTCATCGCCCACCAGTTGCACCCGCTTGCCCAGGCGCTGGGTCAGCAGCGCCCAGCCGTCCCAATCGCCTTCGGCCATGCCGTCCTCGATGGTCACGATGGGATAGCGGCCCACCAGCCCTTCGAGGTAATCGGCGAATTGCGCCGCAGTGAACTTGCGACCCTCGGACTCCAGGTTGTAGATGCCGCCGGAATAGAACTCGGAGCTGGCCACGTCCAGGCCCAGGAACACCTGCTTGCCGGCCTTGTACCCGGCCCGCTCGATGGCTTCGAGAATGGTTTCGAGCGCGGCTTCGTTGGACGGCAGGTCGGGCGCGAAACCGCCCTCATCGCCCACCGCGGTGGCCAGCTTGCGCTCGTGCAGCACTTTCTTGAGCGTATGGAAAATTTCCGCGCCGTAGCGCACCGCTTCCGACAGCGAGGGAGCCCCCACCGGCAGGATCATGAACTCCTGGATATCGACGCTGTTGTCCGCGTGCGCGCCGCCATTGATGATGTTCATCATGGGCACCGGCAGAGTCTTGGAGTCGCCCAGCAAGCGGAACAGCGACACCTGCTGGTCGCGAGCCACGGCATGCGCGTTGGCCAGCGACACCGCCAGCAACGCATTGGCGCCGAGCCGTGACTTGGCCTCGGTGCCATCCAGCTGAATCATGGCCTGGTCGATACCCGCCTGGTCGGCGGCGTTCCGGCCGACCAGCAACTGCTTCAGCTCACCGTTGACGTTGGCAACCGCACGGGTCACGCCCTTGCCGAGGTAGCGGCCCTTGTCACCGTCGCGCAGCTCAACCGCTTCGCGCGTGCCGGTCGAAGCTCCCGACGGCACGGCCGCACGACCCACGGCACCGGAAGCGAGCACCACATCGGCCTCCACGGTCGGATTGCCGCGCGAATCGATGATCTCGCGGCCGCGGATGTCGACGATCTTGCTCATAGCAGGCTTTCCTCGTAGGGCGTGGATTTGACGATTCTATCCAGGGACAACAGCGTCTGAAGCAACGGCTCCATGCGCGCCAGCGGCCAGGCATTGGGGCCGTCGGACAGGGCCTGGTCGGGATCGGGATGGGTTTCCATGAAAATGCCGGCGATGCCGGCCGCCATGGCGGCACGCGCCAACACCGGCACGAACTCACGCTGCCCGCCCGACGCCGTGCCCTTGCCACCCGGCAGCTGCACCGAGTGGGTGGCATCGAACACCACCGGGCAACCCGTGTCACGCATCACCGACAGCGAGCGCATGTCGGACACCAGGTTGTTGTAGCCGAAACTGAAACCGCGTTCGCACACCATGATCTGGTCGTTACCGGTGGAACGCGCCTTGTCGACCACGTTCTGCATTTCCCAGGGTGACAGGAACTGGCCCTTCTTGATATTCACCGGGCGTCCCTGCGAACACACGTTGAGGATGAAATTGGTCTGACGCACCAGGAAGGCCGGGGTCTGCAATACATCGACCACCGCCGCCACTTCGCCCAGCGGCGTGTCCTCGTGCACGTCGGTGAGCACCGGCAACCCCAGCTGGCGCTTCACCTCACCCAGGATGCGCAGCCCCTCCTCGATGCCGGGACCCCGGAAGCTTGCGCGTGACGAGCGGTTGGCCTTGTCGAACGAGGACTTGAAAATGAAGGGAATGCCCAGCCGGCCGGTCAGCTCCTTGAGCTTGCCGGCGGTGTCGAGGATCAACCCTTCGCTTTCCACCACGCAGGGACCGGCGATCAGGAAGAACGGCCGATCCGGACCCACGGTGAAATCGAGTAGTTTCATAGGTCAACCGTTCACCGCCACGGCCACTTCACCTTGAGCTTCGCCACGCCCTTCATGATAGGCGCGCGCCGCTTTGACGAAGCCGGTGAACAACGGATGGCCATCGCGCGGCGTGGAGCGGAATTCTGGATGGAACTGGCTGGCCACGAAGAACGGATGGGCCGGCAGCTCGATCATTTCCACCAGGCCGTCACGCGAGAAGCCCGAGAAACGCAAGCCGGCGTTCATCAGCTTCTGCAGGTAGCGGTTGTTGAATTCATAGCGGTGCCGATGACGCTCGGCGATCACGTCCGAACCATAAATCTGGTGCGCGGTGGAACCGTGCGACAGACGCACTTCCTGGGCGCCCAGGCGCATGGTGCCGCCCAGGTCGGATTTTTCGGTGCGCTGCTCGGTCGTGCCCTTCTGATCCTGCCATTCGCTGATCAAGGCCACCACCGGGTGCGGCGAGGCACGATTGAACTCGGTGGAATGCGCCCCCGGCAGATCGGCCACGTGACGCGCGTACTCGATGATGGCCAATTGCATCCCGAGACAGATGCCGAGGTAGGGGATCTGGCGCTCGCGGGCGAAGCGGATGGCCTCCAGCTTGCCGTCGATGCCGCGTTCGCCGAAGCCGCCCGGCACCAGCACCGCGTCGACGCCTTCCAGACAGGCGGTGCCGTGCTTCTCGACGTCGGTGGCCTCGATGAATTGAATGTTGACCCGGGTGCGGTTCTGCACGCCGGCATGGGTCAGCGCCTCGCTCAGCGAGATATAGGCGTCACGCAGATTGACGTACTTGCCCACCATGGCGATAGTGACCTGGGTCTCGGGGTTGGACTTGGCCGTGACCACCCGCCGCCATTCGCTCAGGTCGGCCGGCTTTACTTCCAGGCGCAGCTTGTCGACCACGATGCTGTCCAGGCCCTGTTCGTGCAACAGCATGGGAATCTTGTAGATGTCGTCGGCGTCCACCGCCGAGATCACCGCGCGCTCCTCGACGTTGGTGAACAATGCGATCTTGCGGCGCTGCTCGTCGGGCACCGCGTCCTGGGAGCGGCACAGCAGAATGTCCGGCTGGATGCCGATCGAGCGCAGTTCCTTGACCGAATGCTGGGTGGGCTTGGTCTTGATCTCACCGGAGCTGGCGATGTAGGGAATCAACGTCAGGTGCATGTACAGCAGCTTGTCATGCCCCAGTTCCACCCCCAGCTGACGAATGGCTTCCAGGAACGGCAACGACTCGATGTCGCCCACCGTGCCGCCGATCTCCACCATGCATACGTCGGCGTCACCCGCGCCCATGCGGATGCAGTGCTTGATCTCATCGGTGATATGGGGAATGACCTGAACCGTGGCGCCCAGGTAATCGCCGCGACGCTCCTTGGCAATGACGCGCTCGTAGATACGGCCGGTGGTGAAATTGCTGTTGCGCGAAGTGACGGTGCGCACGAAGCGTTCGTAATGTCCGAGATCCAGGTCGGTCTCGGTGCCGTCGGTGGTGACGAACACTTCGCCATGCTGGAACGGACTCATGGTGCCTGGATCGACGTTGATGTACGGATCCAGCTTGACCATGCTGACCTTCAGGCCGCGGGCCTCCAGGATGGCGCCTAGCGAGGCGGCTGCGATGCCTTTTCCAAGTGAGGAAACGACACCACCGGTCACACAAATATAACGAGTCATCGCAGGCACCGTCGCAGGAGAGAAATGGGAGAGGAACAGTCGTTGCGCCGCAGGTGCAACGTGTTCACGACGGGAGCACAGTCTATCGGATTCACCCCCCTGATGAAAGCGGCACCATGGCCGCCGGCCGGTCGCACCACAGGATTCCAACCCCCTGCTCGCCGCGTCCCGCCGCCAGTTCCTCGGCGATCCACAGATCGCCTACCGCCACCAGCTGTCCGGCCGCGTAAATCAATGGCACTCGATCGCGCCACCAGGGCAGCACGGCCGCTTCCTGCAGCAGCTTCTTGAGTTTGCGGTGCTGCACCAGTCCCGCCGTGTGCCCGCCGCCGCTGCGAAACGCAACCTGCAGGCACTCGGGCAACCTGGCCGGCGCCAGCCCGCCGCCGTGCACCGGCCTCATTTCCAATCGTCCGAGGCCGGCCGGCAGCGCCAGGGCGCTGCGCCAGGGCCACACCAGCGGCGTCGGCAATCCGGCCATGGCGGGCAGCTGCCTGGCCCCGTACAGCAAACCGCGATGCCGCCGCACCTCGAAGTCGTCCCAGCGCACGCAGGGCAACCGGTCCTCCTGGGCCGCCAGCATGTCGTGCTCCAGCGCCAACAGCTTGCGGGTCGACGGCAGGCGCGCGCCACGGACGCGCAACCAGTATCGCAACAAGTTGCGTCGCCGGGCGACCTCGAGCGACGCCAGCGCCGCGACGCGCAAGCACTCACCGACCGCCGCTACCGCAAGATCCTGCCGCGCCAGACCTTCGAGCAGACTGCCCGCCTCGGCCAGGTGACTGGCGGAACGCGCCACACTATGTTCAATGCTGGGCCAGCGCTGGCGCAGCAATGGAACCACCTGGTGACGCAGATAGTTGCGACTGAAGTGACGGTCGTCATTGGACGGATCGTCGATCCAGGACAACCCTTGCTGCCGCGCCCATTGCTCCAGCTCGCTGCGTGAGAACGCCAGCAGCGGGCGTAGGTGCCAACCCGGCCCGCAGGGCTGACAGGCGGGCATGGCCGCCAACCCGCTCACTCCCGCGCCGCGGGTCAAGGCCAGCAGCACGGTTTCCAGCTGATCGTCGGCATGATGGGCCGTCAACAGGCCTTCGCCCGACGCCAGCTGCGAACGCAAGGCGTCGTAGCGGGCCGCGCGGGCCGCCGCTTCGATGCCCATGGATTCACTTGCCGTGACCTGCACCGTGCGATAGGCGAACTCGATGCCGGTGGCCGAGGCCAGGCGCTCGCATTGCTGCCGCCAGTGGGCCGATTGGGGCTGCAGCTGGTGATCGATATGCACGGCGCGCACCGTAAAGACGCCCGGTCGCTCGCGAGTGATATCAGCCAGCGCCCGCAACAGCACGGTGGAGTCGAGACCCCCGCTCAGTGCGATACAGAGCCGGGCGTCGCTAGCGGGCGCGGCGGGCCAATGCCGTTGTAGTTCGGCCAGCAGGGCCGCCGGGGAGAAAGGCATGCATGCTCACCCCTCGCTGAATACTCCATAGCCGCGCAGCCGCTGCGCGCGCGCCGCCAGGAGCTGCTCGGTAGACAGCGAGCGCAGCTCGCCCAGATGTCGCAGCAAGGCCGCTTTCAGATCGTCGGCCATGACCTGCGGGTCGCGATGCGCGCCTCCCAGCGGCTCCTTGACCACTTCGTCGACCACGCCCAGCTTGGCGATGCGCTCGGCGCTGACCCCCATGGCCTCGGCCGCCAGATCCTTCTTGTCGGCGCTGCGCCAGAGGATGCCAGCGCAGCCTTCCGGTGAAATCACGGAGTAGATGCTGTACTGGAGCATCAGCAGACGGTCGCCGACGCCGATGGCGAGCGCGCCGCCCGAGCCACCTTCGCCGATCACCACGCTGATGATGGGTACTTTCAGGTCGGACATTTCGAACAGGTTGCGGGCAATCGCCTCACTCTGGCCGCGCTCCTCGGCTCCCACGCCCGGGTAGGCGCCGGCGGTGTCGATCAGGGTGATCAGGGGCATGCCGAACTTCTCGGCCATGTGCATCAGGCGCAGCGCCTTGCGGTAGCCCTCGGGCTTGGGCATGCCATAGTTGCGTCGCACCCGCTCCTTGGTGTCACGCCCTTTCTGTTGGCCGATGACCATCACCGGCAGGCCGTCGAGCCGCGCCGGCCCGGCCACGATGGCGTGATCGTCGGCATACATGCGGTCGCCATGCAGCTCCTGGAAGTCGGTCAGCATGGCGCCGATGTAGTCGAGGGCGTAGGGGCGCTGCGGGTGACGCGCCAGCTGGGCAATCTGCCACTGGCTGAGATTGGAAAAGATGCTGGTGGTGAGCGTCCGGCTCTTGGCGCGCAAGCGCGCTATTTCCTCGCCGATGTTGACCTCGGCGTCGTTGGAGACGAACTTGAGCTCGTCGATTTTCGCCTCCAATTCGGCGATCGGCTGCTCGAAGTCCAGAAAATTCATTGCCATGCGGCGCGATCCAAAGCTAAAGCTGCGCGGAACATAATGGGAGAATTCAAGCCTTGCAACTGCTGATTGCCAATCGGCAGGCCACCTACAGGCAGTCCCGGGGCCTTCCCAGGGCCCTCCCCGGGGGGTCGGGCGCGCCCCGCTGCCCCCCCTGGCCGCCCGCCCGCCCGCCAGACCCAGCCCTGCCCCCCTTAGGTCGATTCGTCGGGAGCGCCGCCGCTGCGCGCCAGGTCCTGCTGCTTGATCTTGTCGACATTGAAACGCGCCGCGCGCTCACTCATGGTCTGGAGCACTTCCGCGAGCGGCGGTGGCTCGTCCTTGATCCAGCGCAGCGGATTGATACGCGCCACCACGAATGCACGCAGGTACGGACTGACCAAGCCGCGCTCCTTGAGCTGCTCGATCACTTTCACGATGCGCGTGTCCAGCTCGAACAATTGCTCCGCCAGCTGCTCGTGCACGGTGATGGCCTTGCGCAACGGCTGAGTCGAAAACTCCATCAGGCGCCGCAGGATGGAGTGATACGCACCGCCGGAGAAATTGCCTTTCCGCTGGTAGCACAGCCCGAGCGTGACCAGCGCCGGGTCTTCCAGGTAGAACGAGAAATCGCTCTCGGCGCGGTTCGCATCCTCGTCGATCAGGCCCTTGTAGATGCGAATCACTTCCAGGGCGCGCTCACGCAGGTTGTGCGCCTTCTCGGTGTTCAAAGCCAGGATCTGCCAGGCAATCTCGCGCTTCGGCACGAGCAGCGCGATGATGGACTTCGCGCCGAGCCGGCGCAGCGCTTCCAGGCGGTGCCGGCCATTGGGCGTCCAGAAGCCCTGGTCAGGCGCCGTGATGGCGATCACCGGGTCCAGGAACAGACCGGTCCGGTCGATGACTTCCGACAGTTTCTTGTGGTGGGCGTCCGACAGGTCACGCTGAAACGGCGTGGGTTCGACCGAGTCGATGGGCAGAGCGGCAAGCAGCAATGGATTGCGTCCCAGCGGCTCGTAGTAGCTCCCCACGACTACCCCACCCTCGCGCCGCACGCGCTCCGCGACGTCGGCGGCTGCGGGCGGCAGTTCGTCTATCCGGCAATCCTCCGGCTGTATGCCACGGGTGCGCGGTGCGGCCTTTTTAGGGGTCTTGCGCCGGGCTGGCGCCCGCTTGAGCTTGCTGGACGATTTCTTCTTGGCGGTGGCCATGGGCATTGTCCCCTCTCAGGAGCGGTGCGGAAAGTATCGGCAAGCCTCAGCTTGCGCGCAACGCGCCCAGGGCGTAAACAAGACAGATAAAGCAGATTCAAGGACGGTGGGGCCGCATCGTCCCAACACTTTATCCGGAGCCGCCATGACCACCCAGCCCTCCATCGATGAGGTCATTGCCGACCCCAGCCGCCGCTATCAGACGCCGTTCCAGGTGCTCAACGACCAGGGCATCAGCCACGAGGAGAAGCGGCGCATCCTCGAATCATGGAAAGTCGACGCCGAACTGCTCTCCACCGCCACCAACGAGAACATGAGCGGTGGCGAAGCCGCCTTGCCATTGCTGTGGCAGGTGCACATGGCACTGGAGCGACTGGATTCCACCTGAACCCGCCACGTTTTTCACCGGTTCAATAGATTCGCGGGCGAGTACTGGTCGGTCAGTATGCGCGCCTTGGGGTTCCAATCGGGTTCAGTGGAGAACAGCGGCAACAGCCGCGCCACATCCACGCCCATGGAACGCAGCGCCGCCGCGTATCTACGGCTGTTGTCGGCAATGATTTGCTGCGTGGGCAACGACACGCCCGCTCCCGTGTCCACCGCGAAAATGACGCGGTTGTTCTGTTTGAGATTGAAGAACGTACCGAACACCGAGGCGTAGGTGGTCGACTCGTGGTCGTACAGCCGGCTGGACGAGAACGTGTTGGCCGCCAGCACGCCGCCGGGCGCCAGCAAAGTCTTCACTTCGCGCAGGAATTCCTGAGTCAGCAAGTGCTCGGGAATGTATTCGTGATCGAACGCGTCGAGCATGATCAGGTCATATCGACGCCGCTCACGGATGGCGCGCTTGACGTAGACACGACCATCGGCCTCGATGACCCGGGTGCGCGGCCCCGCCTTGAAATCGAAGAACTGCTGCGCCACCCGTGTCACGGCCGGGTCGATCTCGACCACGTCGACGCTCGTCTCCGGCAGCAACTGGTGCAACGCACGCGGCAAAGTGCCACCCCCCAAGCCGACGATGAGGATGGAATCTGGCCGCGGCTTCAGGAACAACGCCCCCAGCATCATGCGGGCATAATTCAGGGTGATGACATCCGGCTGGCGCATGTCCATGCAGGACTGCCGGCCGATGCGGCAATTGCGGGTGAAGCACATGCAGCGCTGCCCGTCCTGCTCGTACACCATGACTTCGCGATACAACGAGCGCTCCGAGTGCAACAGTTTTTGTTGGTCGGCCTGCGCCGTGGCGGCCACGACCAGTAACGAGGCCGCGGCAAGCATGTGGAACAGACCCTGTCGCCGTTTCATGCCGCCACCTCCTCCCGCAGCGGCTGCCGGTTGCCCAACGACATGGCAGCCAGGCCGATCAAGGTCGAGACGGCGATCAGCGACCAAAGGATCTGGTTCACCTCCAGCAGCAACACCAGATAGAACGAGGTGAGCAGCGTACCCGCCGCGCTGCCGAAGGTGGACACGAAATACAGTTGCCCGGCATGCCGCCCCGAGGTCTGCCGGTCCTGCACCAGCAGCCGCACCGCGTAGGGCGACACCATACCGGAAAAGAACGTCGGCACCAGGAACAGGCAACTTGCGGCCAGCAGCGAACCGAAACGCGGGTCCGGCACGGCGATCGACACCGCATCCAGCATGCTCTCGCCGAAGAACAGGATGGGTAGCACCGTGACTGCCGCCACCAGCAGAATGCCCCCCAGGCGCGGCACGCTGGGTGACACCAGCGAATAACGGCCGCCGGCCAGATAGCCCAGCGACAAGGCCAGCATGAAGACAGTGATGATGGCGCCCCAGACGTAGATGCTGCTGCCGAAAGTCGGCGCCATCAGGCGACCGCCCAGCAATTCCACCGCCATCACGAAGAACCCGGACCAGCCAGCGATCAGATAGGACAGCACGACTCGCACGAACGGCGTTCTCCAATGGGCCCAGCCACGCGTACCCAGCTTATGCGGCACCCCGCGCCGCCGCAATCTCAAATGCGGCCAATGCGGATTGCGCCGCCGCACCGCGCCCTCCAGTGTGGCGGCGTGAACACACAGGACCTATCCGAAATACATCAAACTCTGTCGGCCGTGCACGACGCGGTCGGTACGCTCACCTTCCCAGGCTGCGATCGGGACGACATGTTCGAACTGATGGACCGGGTCGAGTCGGAATTATCGGCCGCGCACCCCAACACCCAGGTCATCGGCACGTTCCTGAATTCGATCGCCCGCAGCCTGCGCAATCAGCCCGAGGCCCGCGATGCCTGCCTGCGCCTGGAGGGACTGATGGAGCGCACCGGCCTGCCCAGCACCTGGCAGACCGGGATTTGATGCCCCCTTGAGCAGCCTGCGACAGGCTGTCGTGTTACGCGCAACTATTCTTTGGTTTTATCGACCGGCTCGCCCTCGGCGGCCACCAACTGAATCTCGTCTCGTACGGTGCCGCGCACCCGGGCCACTTCGCCACGGGCCCAGAACGAACTCTGGAACTCCCGCTCCTCACCCGGTTCGAGTCCCTGCCCCACCCATTGCCGGCCTTGCCACAGGATCACGCAGCCGCTCGGGTCGAGCGCGCCTTCGTAGCAGTCCCGCCGCACCACGGCCAAGGTGAACGATTTCAGCCGCATGTCGCTGGAGGTGTTCCTGACACGGCCGCGCAATTCAAAGGGTGCGCCATTGCCCGACAGACGCAGTTCGGTGGCGACGATCTGCCCGGGCTCGATGGCAGTCACGGCCGTCGTCGGCGTGGAGGGTTGACCGCGTGCCGGCAGATCCGGCGGGTCCTGGCCGACCCAGCGCTGCAGCATGCCCCATCCCAACATCAAGCCCAGGGCGATGCCGCCGGCAATGCCAACGACCCGCAAGCGCGGCACCGCCAATGCAACCACGATGAAAACGGCAGCCAGTACCCAGTACACGATAGCGATCCGCAAACCCTACATCCTCGCTACTATGCCAGAAGCGCCCCGTCACCGACCTCGAGCTGACACCAGAGGTCACCGGACAGGGGTTGCCCGGCCGGGCAGCCTGCGTCACTATCGGCCTGCGCCTCCCATCACAACTCCAACAACGGCCGACATTGCACACGCCACCGACCGCAACAGACACCACCCGACGGCGCATGGCGGCGATTTTCGGCGGCTCGGCCGGCAACCTGGTGGAATGGTACGACTGGTATACCTATTCGGCCTTCGCCATCTATTTCGCGCACAGCTTTTTCCCTTCCGGCAACCGCACCCTGCAGCTGCTGAACGTGGCCGGTATTTTCGCCGTCGGCTTCCTGGTACGGCCCATCGGCGGCTGGATCATGGGCCGGTATGCCGACCGGCGCGGCCGCAAGGCGGCCCTCACCCTGTCGGTCCTGCTGATGTGCGGCGGCTCGCTGCTGATCGCGCTGACTCCCAGCTATGACACCATAGGCGTTGCGGCGCCCATCCTGTTGGTGCTCGCGCGCGTGCTGCAAGGCTTCAGCGTGGGAGGTGAATATGGCACCAGCGCGACCTACATGAGCGAGATCGCCACACCGGACCAGCGTGGTTTCTACTCCGGCATTCTGTACGTCACCCTGATCATGGGCCAGTTACTGGCGCTGGCGGTACTGCTGGTGCTGCAGTTCGTGCTGCTCACCGCGGAGCAGCTCGATGCCTGGGGCTGGCGCATCCCGTTCCTGATCGGCGCCGCCGCCGCCCTGGTGGCTCTGTACCTGCGGCGCAATCTGACCGAGACCGACGCGTTCCTGAAGTCCGGCAACAAGTCGCCTGACGCCGGCGGCCTGAGCCTGTTGCTGCGCTATCCGCGGGAAGCGCTTACGGTGATCGGGCTGACCATGGGCGGCACCCTGTTCTTCTACGTGTTCACCACCTACATGCAGAAATTCCTGGTGAACACCGTGGGCCTGAGCAAGAGCGAATCCACCGTGATATCGGCGGCCAGCCTGTTCATTTTCATGCTGCTGCAGCCCTTGATGGGTGCGCTGTCCGACCGTGTCGGACGCCGCCCCATGTTGATCACTTTCGGAGTGCTCGCCCTGTTCCTGACCATTCCGCTGCTCACCTGGCTGGAGCATACGCATGACGCGCGCGTGGCGTTCGTACTGGTCATGTTCGCGCTGCTGATCTCTTCGCTGTACAGCTCCATCAGCGCGGTGGTCAAAGCAGAACTGTTTCCGGTGGAAATACGCGCCCTGGGAGTCGGCCTGCCCTATGCCATCGCCGTGTCGCTGTTCGGCGGCACCGCCGAATACCTGGCCCTGTGGTTCAAATCCATCGGCCATGAATCCTGGTTCTATTGGTACGTCACGGGCTGCGTGTTCGTCTCGCTGCTGGTCTACATCCGCATGAGCGAGACCCAGAAGACTTCGCGGATCTGACGTTGTCCCGGCCGGGACTCGATCTGGCAAACTGGCGGCCATGAAACATTCCGTGACCAAGGCATCGCCGCGTGATGGTGGCGGCATCGTGTATTCCACCGGCATCGGCGAGCGCTGCCCAAATTGCCAGCGCCCGGTGCGCGAATGCGTCTGCAAGGCCGGCACACCCGGCAAAACCAAGTCGGACGGGATCGTACGTGTGAGTCGCGAGACCCAGGGTCGCAAAGGCAAGGGCGTGACGGTGGTCACCGGGCTGGGACTGCCAGCCGCGGAACTCGCCGCCTTGGCCACCGACCTGAAGAAGCGCTGCGGTTCCGGCGGCGGCATCGTCGAGGGCAGAATCGAAATCCAGGGCGAACACCGCGACCGGCTGGTGGAGGAACTGACCCGCCGCGGCTGGCAGGTCAAACGCGCGGGTGGCTGACCGGGGGCGTTTCTGGGACACTGCCGGGGTGCTGGTCGTCCGGTAGCCCTTGAGGAGCTGTCTATGAATCCGTTCGCCGTGGTGAAAGCCCCCTTGATCGCATCCCTGTTGCTCGGTACCGCGGGTGCGGCGCTGGCGGCGCCGGCCACCTACAACGTCGATCCCAACCATACCTATCCCAGCTTCGCCGCCGACCATATGGGCGGCTTGTCGGTGTGGCGCGGCAAATTCAATCACACCACCGGCACCGTGACCTATGACAAGCAGACCGGCGCCGGCACGGTGGACGTCAAGATCGACGTCAAGTCGATCAACTTCGGCCAGGAAGAACTCAACCAACACATGCAGGCCGAGGAAGCCTTCGACACCGCGAAGTACCCCACCGCCACCTACAAGGGCAAGCTGGCCGGCTTCAAGAACGGGGCCCCCACCGAGGTGGACGGCACTCTCGAAATGCGTGGCGTCAGCAAGCCGCTGAAGCTCAAGATCAACAGCTTCAAGTGCATGCCGCACCCGATGGCCAAGAAGGAAGTCTGCGGCGCCGACGCTTCGGGCACCTTCAATCGCGAAGACTTCGGCCTGAGCTACGGTAAGGCCTTCGGCTTCAGCATGCAGGTGAAGCTGGACATCCAGATCGAGGCGATCAAGGCGGATTGACGGCGGCGGGCCATCAACCGTCGTACTGGCGCACGCACTGCAGGTGGAAGCCATCGGCGCCCAGTAGCTGGGACAGGCGCTCGGTCAGTTCGCGCTTGGGACGCACCAGCCATTCTTCGGACAGCACCAGGTCGGCACGCGCGGCGGAACTGGCGTACTTGATCACCACCGAGCAGGCGCCGCCGCGATATGAGCGCAGCGTCTGCTCCAGTTCCCGCACGAAGCCGGCATCGGCATTGACAGGCCAACGCAGATACAACCGCCGGCCATAAGCTTCGCGTACCTCATCGATGTCCTTGACGCTCTTGGCGGTCAGGCGCCAGCCGTCGGAGAACTCGTCGAAGCGCAGCGAGCCTTCCACCAGCAGGATGGCACCTTTGCGAATCTGGGTGCGGTACTGCTGATAGACGTCCTCGAACATGGACGCTTCCAGCCGGCCGCTGCGATCGTCCAAGGTGAACACCATGCGCGGGCCGCGCTTGCCCAGGTCGAACACCATGCCGGCCGCCGTCACCGGCTTGCCCTTGAAGCGAAAGCCCTCACTGGGCGACGACACCGGTTTGTCGCCGGTGATGTCGACGATCGGACCGCTGGTGAGCGGCTTGAGTTCGCGCTCGAAATCCTCGTAGGGATGGCCGGTGAGATACAACCCCAGCGTATCCCGCTCGCCATCGAGACGTACGCGGCGGCTCCAGTCGGGCAGGATTTCGGTGGCCACCACCGCGGGCGCGCTCGGGGTGGTATCCATCAATCCGAACATATCGTCCTGTCCCACCACGCGCGCCTTGATCGTCTGGTCGGCCAGTTGCATCGCCGAGGGCAGCGCATGCATCAAGGTGGCGCGATTCGCGCCCAATGAGTCAGCGGCGCCGGAACGGATCAACGCCTCCAGCACGCGGCGGTTCAGCTTGCCGGTATCGCTGCGCCGGCACAGGTCCGCCAGGTCGCGGTACGGCCCGGTGGCCTGGCGCTCGGCCACCAGCATCTCCACCACCGACTGGCCCACGCCCTTGATGGCACCCAGGCCATAGCGAATGGTGCGCTCGCCCGACACGGTGAACATGTATTGCGAATGATTGACGTCCGGCGGTTCCACCTTCAGGCGCATGCGCCGCGCCTCGTCGATGAGCGTCACCACCTTGTCGGTCTTGTCCATGTCGGAGGACAACACCGCTGACATGAAGGCGGCCGGATAATGGGCCTTGAGCCACGCGGTCTGGTACGACAGCAGTGCGTAGGCGGCCGAGTGCGACTTGTTGAAGCCGTAGCCGGCGAATTTCTCCATCAGGTCGAAGATATGCGCCGAGGTCTCTTTCTCGACCTTGCGCTTGGTGGCCCCCTCGACGAAGATCGAGCGCTGCTTGGCCATTTCCTCGGGCTTTTTCTTGCCCATGGCGCGCCGTAGCAGGTCGGCGCCGCCCAGCGAATAGCCGGCCAGCACCTGGGCGATCTGCATCACCTGTTCCTGGTACAGGATGACGCCGTAGGTCGGCTGCAACACCGGCTGCAGATCGGGATGCAGGTAATCGATGGCGCCGCCCGACTTGTCGTGCTTGCGCGTGATGAAATCGTCCACCATGCCCGACTGCAGCGGGCCGGGACGGAACAGCGCCACCAGCGCCACGATGTCCTCGAAACAGTCGGGCTGCAGCCGGCGGATCAGATCCTTCATGCCCCGCGATTCCAGCTGGAACACCGCGGTGGTCTCACAACGCTTCAGCAACTCGTAGGCGGCGGCATCCTGCATCGGGATGGCCATTACGTCGAGCGGCCCCTCGCCCTGCGCCTGGCGCTGCACATTGATGGTCTTGACCGCCCAGTCAATGATGGTGAGCGTGCGCAGGCCGAGGAAGTCGAACTTGACCAGCCCCGCCTGTTCCACGTCGTCCTTGTCGAACTGGGTCACCACGCTGGCGCCGTTCTCGTCGCAGAACAGCGGTGCGAAGTCGGTCAGCACCGAAGGCGCGATGACCACGCCACCGGCGTGCATGCCGGCGTTGCGCACCAGACCTTCCAGCGACAGCGCCATCTTGATGACGGCGCCGGTCTCCTCCTCGGTCTCGTAGCGGCGCTTCAGCTCGGGTTCCTTCTCGATCGCATCCTTGAGCGTGATACCCAGTTCGAACGGAATCAGCTTGGCGATGGAATCGGCGAACCCGTAGCTCATGCCATAGACGCGCGCCACGTCGCGCACCACGGCCTTGGCGGCCATGGTACCGTAGGTGATGATCTGGGACACGCGCTCGCGTCCATAGCGCTCGGCCACGTATTCGATGACGCGATCGCGGCCGTCCATGCAGAAATCGACGTCGAAGTCGGGCATGGAGACGCGCTCGGGATTCAGGAAGCGCTCGAACAGCAGGTCGTACTGCAGCGGATCGATGTCGGTGATGCCCAACGAGTACGCCACCAGCGATCCGGCGCCGGAGCCACGGCCCGGCCCCACCGGCACGCCGTTCTCGCGCGCCCAGCGAATGAAGTCCGCCACGATCAGGAAGTAGCCGGCGAATCCCATCTGACAGATCACGCCCAGCTCGATTTCCAGGCGGTGCTGATACTCATCGGGCGCAATCGCGCGGCCGACGCCAGGCTCGGGCGGCGCAGCGGCGATCTGCTCGAGGCGCCGCGTCAGGCCCTTGGCCGACTCGTCACGCAGGAATTCCTCGGTGGTCATTTGCGACGGCACCGGATAGGCCGGCAGTACCGACTTGCCCAGCGTCAACTCGAGGCTGCAGCGCCGGGCGATCTCCACCGAGTTCCGCAAGGCCTCGGGCACGTCCTGGAACAGCTTCGCCATCTCCTCGGGCGACTTCAGGTACTGCTGCTGGGTGTAGCGTCGCGGCCGCTTCGGATCGTCCAGCATCCAGCCTTCGTGAATGCACACCCGCGCTTCATGCGACAGATAATCTCCGGGACGAATGAAGCGCACGTCATTGGTGGCCACCACCGGCACGCCCTGCTCCACCGCCAGCTCCAGCGCGCCGCGGATATGCTGCTCTTCGCCTTCGCGGCCGATACGCTGCAGTTCGAGGTAGTAGCGCTCGCCGAACAGGCTCAGCCAGTCCTGCAGCGTCTGCCGGGCATGGTCGATGTGCCCGCCGACGATGGCACGTCCGACGTCGCCGGCGCCGGCCGCCGACAACGCTATCAATCCTCGCACGTTCTCCGGGGTGAGCCAGCCGCGGTCCACGGTGGCCAGGCCCTTCACCTGCCCTTCCAGATAACAGCGGCTGACCAGCCGGGTCAGGTTCTTGTAGCCGAGGTCGTTCTGGCACAGCAGTACCAGGCGCGTCGGTTCCACTTTCTCGCCGTCGGGCTTGATCAGCAGGTCGACACCGATCACAGGCTTGATGCCGGCGGCCTGCGCCGCCTTGTAGAACTTGACCATGGCGAACAGATTGCTCTGGTCGGTCAGTCCCACCGCCGGCATCCCGGCCCGCGCGGCCACGTCCATGAGCCCGACGCTGCCGTCTCCCTCGGCGGTGATGCGTACCACGCTGTCGACCAGCGAGTACTCGGTGTGCAGATGCAAATGGACGAAAGACATGGGCGCGAAACTTGAACTCAGGCCGGCGCCTCGGCGCACTGGCGTAACGCCGCCTGCCGCACCGGTTCGAAACTGCGACGGTGGATGCTCGACGGACCGTAATGCTGCAGCATCTCACAATGCAGGGCCGTCCCGTAACCCTTGTGACCGGCAAAGCCGTATTGGGGATAGAGCCGGTCCAGCGCCACCATCATGGCATCGCGCCGCACCTTGGCCAGGATGGACGCGGCGCCGATACAGCTGCGCAAGGCGTCGCCATCGATGATGGCCTCGAAGGTGCAATTCAGGCTCAGGCCAGCGAAGGACGGACAGCGATTGCCATCGATCTGCACATGCGCCGGCTGTACATGCAAGCCGAGCAGCGCGCGACGCATAGCCAGATGCGTGGCCTCCAGGATGTTCAGTCGATCGATTTCCTCGACGTCGGCCCAGGCCACCGCCCAGGACAGCGCGCCGCGCTTGATCTTGACCGCCAGGTCCTCACGCTGTCCGGCATCCAGCTGCTTGGAATCGCGTATCCCCTTGATACGACGCTTGGGATCGAGAATGACCGCGGCGGCCACCACGGGACCGGCCAGCGGCCCGCGGCCCGCCTCGTCCACCCCCGCGATCAGTCCCGGCGCCGCCAGCGCCAGGCTCAGGGTTTGCGGCCGGCTCATTTGGAGCGTGCCCTCAGCAGTTCCACGATGGCTTCCGCGGCCCGCGTGCTCGCATCGCGCCGCAGAGTTTCATGAATGCGGGTAAAAGCTTCCAGCAACTCGCTTCGGTCGGAACGTTCCAGTTGTGCCAGCAGTGCCGGGCCGAGGACGTCGGCGCGCACCTGCTCGTTGAAATACTCCGGCACCAGTGCCCGTCCCGCGAGCAGATTGGGCTGGGAGAAAAACGGCGCCTTGAACAGCTTCAGGTGCTTGAGCAGAAAACTGGTCAGCGCACCCAACCGGTACGCCACCACCATGGGACGCTTGACCAGAGCCGCCTCGAGAGTGGCCGTGCCCGACGCCAGCAGGATGGCATCGCTGGCCGCCATGACCTCCTGGGCGCGGCCATCGAAAATCCGGACCTGCTGCTGCACGCCGGCAGCGTCCAGAGCCGCTTCGAACACGGCCCGCACCTTGGTGTTGGCCATCGCGGCGATGCAACGAATGTCCGGACGGCGCTGGCGCAACCACGCCGCCGTGGCGGCGAAATCCGGACCCAGCCGCGACACTTCTCCGCCGCGGCTGCCGGGCAGTAACGCGAGGTACGTGCCCGTCTCGTCCAGGCCCAGCGCACGACGCGCCTCCAGGGGATCGAGTCGCATGGGAATCTGGTCCGCCAGCGGATGCCCCACGAACTGGGCCGGCACCCCATGCTCGTCGTAGAAACGCTGTTCGAAGGGCAGCAGGCACAGCACCAGGTCCACGGCCTGGCCTATGGTTCGCACCCGCCCTTGCCGCCAGGCCCAGATCTGGGGGCTGACGTACTGCACGGTGGGAATGCCGCGCGCCTTGAGCTTGGGTGCCAGGCGCAGATTGAACTCCTTCGCATCCACGCCCACGTACACGTCGGGCGGATCAGCCAGCAGCCGCTCGACCAGTTCGCGCCGGATCCGCAGCAGGCGCGGCAGATGCGGGATCACTTCGAACAGGCCCATGACGGCCAGGCTCTCGGCCCGCCCCCAGGGCTCGCAACCGGCAGCGATCATGCGCGGTCCGGCGATACCGGCGAACTGCGCCTCGGGCAACAGCCCGCGCAGGGCTTCGATCAACTTGGCGGCGAGGTTGTCTCCCGAAGCTTCGCCAGCGACGAGGACGATGCGCACCGGCATCGCTAGCGGCAGCGCGTTGGATCGCGGCGCGAACCGCGGTGACTGAAACCTACGCGAGCGTTCATCTCACGATCCCTACACGCTCGCGACGCGGCGTGCTGTCGTTCAGGAACTCGACCAGGGGCGCCAGTTCCGGCTGCTGGGCGGACAAGCGGGTCAACTCGCCCATGGCGTCGGCCAGCTTTAACTTGGAACGGTACAGGATGCGATAGGCACCGCGAATGTTGCGAATCTGCTCGGGGCTGAAACCGCGGCGTTTCAGGCCTTCCGCATTGACACTGTGCGGCTCGGCCGGTCGCCCCACTGCCATGACGAACGGCGGCACATCACGGGTGACCGCGGTATTGTTGGCCACGAAGGCATGCGCCCCCACTTTGCAGAACTGATGCACGGCGGCGAAACCGCCCATGTGCACCCAGTCGCCGATGTGCACATGCCCGCCCAGGGTGGCCGCATTGGCGAACACGCAATGGGAGCCCACGACACTGTCGTGCCCCACGTGCGAGCCCGCCATGAACATGTTGTTGCTGCCGATGCGCGTCACCAGCTGGTCCTTGGTGGTGCCGCGGTTGATGGTGCAGTTCTCGCGGAACACGTTGCCGTCGCCAATCTCCAGGCGGGTCGGCTCACCCTGGTACTTGAGGTCCTGGGGTGCACCGCCGATGGACGCGAACTGGAACACACGGTTGCCTTTACCGAGGGTGGTCGGTCCTTCGATCACCGCATGCGGGCCGACCCAGCAGCCCTCGGCGAGGCGCACGCCGGCGCCGATGACAGCATAGGCGCCGACTTCCACGTCGGGCGCGAGTTGCGCATCCGGAGCGATCAATGCGGTGGGATGGATGGCCATGGAGGAGTTACTTGCCGGTACCGGGCGCAACCATCATGGCGGCGCTGGCGGCTTCCTGGCCATCGACCTCGGCCACCGTGTCGAACTTCCAGATGCCGCGCATGGAGCGGGTCAGCGTGGCCTTCAGGATCAACTGGTCGCCCGGCTCCACCGGGCGGCGAAAGCGGGCGTTGTCGATGCCCACGAAATACATGGGCCGCTCGGTGTCCGGATACTCGCCGGCGGTGACGAAGGCCAGGATGCCGCAGGTCTGCGCCAGCGCTTCGAGAATGATCACGCCCGGGAACACCGGCCGGTGCGGGAAATGGCCGGGGAAGAACGGCTCGTTGAACGTGACGTTCTTGACGGCCCGGATGGTCTTGCCCGACACGCACTCGAACACACGGTCCACCAGCAGGAAGGGATAGCGATGCGGCAGCCGGCGCATCACTTCGTTGATGTCCATGCTCAAGGTCGGGGCGGTGTCATTCATGGCCAGTTTCAACTCAACTTCTATGCTTCAGTCTTCGGTGGCGGGATCCCCGTCCGGACCGCCGTCACCCGGCCGCGGCTGATCCAGTCCGGCGAAACGCCGCAGACGCCGCACCTCCCGAGCCAACTCGTCCAGGTGATGAAAGCGCGCCACATTCTTGCGGAATCGGGCGGTTTCGTCGACAGGCAAACCACTGGAGTAATACCCCGGCCGATGGATGCTGCTCGATACGAACGAGGTCCCGGTCAGCACCACGTCATCGCAAATGCTCAGATGCCCGGCAATACCCACCATGCCGCCGATCATGCAGCGCTGTCCAATGACGGTGCTGCCGGAAATCCCGCTGCAGCCCGCCACCACGGTGTGAGCGCCGATCTGCACGTTGTGCGCGATCTGGATCTGGTTGTCCAACTTGACGCCATCCGCGATCAGGGTGTCCTCGATGGCGCCGCGATCCACCGTGGTATTGGCGCCGATGTCCACGTCGTTGCCGATGGTGACGCCGCCGAGCTGCGGCACCCGCAGCCATTGCCCCTGGTCCGGCGCCAGGCCGAAACCGTCGGCGCCGATCACCACGCCCGGGTGGAGCATGCAGCGCTCGCCTATCCGCACGCCATGACAAAGGGTCACGTTGGCCACCAGCCGCGTGTCCGCCCCGATCCGCGTATCCCGCATGATCACGCAGCCGGCCCCCACCACGGCCCGGGCGCCGATCTCGACGCCGTCCTCGATGACCACTTTCGGGCCGATGGCCGCCGTGGCATCGATGCGCGCCGTAGCGGCAACGACAGCAGTGGGATGCACACCGGCGGGCGCCACGGGTGGCGGATGCAGAACGGCCGCGATACGGGCGTAGGTCGCGTAAGGATTTTCGGCCAGCAGCGCCGCCCCGGGAGCCTCGTCGGCCAGTTTCGGCTCCAGCACCACGGCGCCGGCCTTGGTATCAGGCAGCTGACGCCGGTAACGCGGATTGGCCAGGAAGGTCAGTGCGGCCGCATCCGCGCCCGCCAGCGTCCCCACATGAGTGACCCGTCGGTCCGGGTCCCCCTTCAGGGTGCAGCCAAAGCGCACAGCCAGCTCCCCCAGGGTCATGCCATCGGGGCTGGTACTCATGAATCTGCCCGCCGCGCGGTGAAACGCGATGGACTTACTGCTTGGGCGGAGTCGCCGGCTTGGCGGCGGCCGGTTTGGCGGCACCACCCGTCTTGAAGCGCGACTGCAGTGCGTTCAGCACCTGAGCCGTAATGTCCATGGACTCGTTGACGTACAGCACGCCGTCGCCGACCACCAGGTCGAAATTCTGGCCGCGGGCATACGACTGCACTTCCTGCAACAGCGAGCGCTGCAGCTTGCCCAGTTCCTCGTTACGGCGCAGGTTCAAATCCTCGACGTATTCGTTCTGCTTACGCTGCATTTCGCGCTGGCCGTCGCGCAAGTCCTTTTCAGCGTTGCGGCGCTCGTTCTCAGCCATCACGGCGCCATCGCGCTGCAGCTTCTCTTCCTTGGCCTTGAGGTCCTTCTGCTGAGCCACGATGGTGCGCTGGCGCGGCGCGAACTCGTCCTGCAACGCCTGCATGGCGGCCTTCGCCTGGGGCGCCTCCTCCAGCAGCTTGGGCACGTTGACCACTGCAATCTTGATTTCGGCCTGGGCAGCCGCCAGGGGCGCCAGCGCGGCAACAACAACCAGACCCAAGGCGGAAAGACTCAAACGTGTCATGTGACCTCAACCCTGTAAGAATGACCTGAATAATAATCAGAAGGCCTGGCCGATCGAGAATTGGAAGCCTTCCGTCTCGTCCTTGTACCTGTCGGCAGTATCGCGGCCGCGCGCGTTCAGCGGCACGGCATAGCTGAAGCGGAACACCCCCAGCGGCGCCAGCCACTGGACCGCCAGGCCCACCGACTGCTTGAGTTCATTATAGTTGAAATCGTAGTCGACATCCTTTTGCACGCCGTCGATCGTCGGCCCCTTGAACGGGATGCGCTGATCCGAGAACACGTTGCCAATGTCGTAGAACAGGCTGAAACGGGCGCTATTGCGCCATTTGTCGGGCATAGGCAACAGAATTTCGGTCTGCAGCAGGGCCTTCATGTTGCCGCCGTAGGGGCGCCCGAAGCTGTCCTTGGGACCCAGCCGGCTTTCCCGGAAGCCGCGCACCGAGTCCGGACCGCCGGCGAAGAACTGTCGGTACGGCGGCAGCCCGGTGGTATCGCCCAGCGGCTTGCCGTAAGCCGTCTCGAGGTTGAGCATCAGGGTGAAGCCCTTCCACATCGGGATGAACTGCAGGTAATCGTAGGACGCGGTCCAGAACTGGACGTCACTGCCCGGCACGGTGTAGCTCAGCGACAGCCGCTGACGCATGCCGGCGGTGGCGAAAATGGTGCGGTTGCGCGAATCGTAGGTCCAGCCCGTGTTCAATTCGAAAGTCTTGAACTCGGTCTTGAACAGCGAGTAGTTCTGCGGGTCGGTGCATGGCAGCTCCGGCTTGCGCAGTTCCAGGCAGCGGAAGCTGGAGTCGCCGTTGTTCAGCACCCAATCGTTGGCCTCGGCGGCGCTGTACAGGCTGGTGGTGGCCAGTTCCGCCTGCTGCGCCGACACGCCCAGGCTGAAGTACTGGAATTCGGTGATCGGATAGCTGTAGTTCAGGCCGGCGGTGATGGTGGTGGTGTCGAAATCCGAGGTCGCCGAGGTGAACTGGGTAATGTCGCGGTAGCCGAACGAAATGGTGCGCGACACTTCGTCGATGGTGGTGTACCGGTCGGTGTGCGAGAACTGATAGCTCTTGGAGTAGCGGCCCGAGTTCAGTTCCAGCTGCACCCGGTTGCCGGTACCCATGAAGTTCGAGTGGGTGAAATTGCCGTTCAGGATCACCGACTGCGATTCGGAATAGCCGATACCGCCGCCGAACTGGCCCGGCAGGCCCTCCTTGATCTGGAAATCCACGTCCACCAGGTCATTGGCGCCCGGCACCGGGGTGTTCTCGACCTCCACCTTCTCAATGAACGGCAGACGCTGGATACGCTGTTTGGAACGCTCCACCGCGGCGTTGGACAGATAGGACCCTTCGAGCTGGCGCATTTCGCGACGGAACACTTCGTCGTTCACGCCAGTGGTGCCGTTGAAGTTGACGCGCCGCACGTACACCCGGTTCTTCGGATCGACCATGAAGGTCAGCGAGATTTCCTTGGTGTCGTTGTTGGCCTGCGGCACCGGATCGATGGTGGCGAAGGCGTAGCCATCGATGCCCAGCCGCAGCTTCATGGCCTCGGTGGTCGCGGTGATCATCTTGCGCGAATAAGTGTCGCCCGGCTTGATGATGAGCAGCCGGCGCAGTTCGGACTCCGGGATCACCATGGTGCCGGCGATCTTGACGTCGGAGACCTTGTAGACGTCACCTTCGTTGACGTTGACGTTGATGAAAATGTCGTCCTTCTCGGGCGCGATCGCCACCTGGGTGGAGGTGACGGCGAAGTTGGCGTAGCCGCGGTCCATGTAGTACGAACGCAGCTTTTCCAGGTCACCCGACAGCGCTTCGCGCGAATAACGGTCGTCCTGTTTGTACCAGGACAGCCAGTTCGGCGTTTTCAGCTCCAGCCCTTCGCGCAGTTCCTTGTCGCTGAAGGCGGTGTTGCCGGCGATGTTGATCTGGCGGATCCGCGCCCGCTTGCCCTCGGCGACGGTGATGGCCACCTTGACCTTGTTGCCGGGCACTTCCTCGACCTTGGCATCGACGCGCACCGCGTACTTGCCGCGCGAGAAGTATTGATCGGTCAGGTATTGCTTGACCTCATCCAACACCGATTGGTCGAAGGTCTTGCCGGTGGCCAGACCGACGTTGCGCAGCGAGCGCTGCAGGTCCTCGGTCTTGATGTCCTTGTTGCCCTTGATCTCGAAGCTTTCGATGGATGGACGCTCGGCCACGGCGACGATCAGGGTGCCGCCCTGGCGGCGTATTTCCACGTCACGAAAGAAGCCGGTGGCATACATGGCCTTGAGCGCTTCGGCCACCCGGCGCTGATCCAGCTTGTCGCCGATGTTGACCGGCAGGTAGTTGTACACCGTGCCTTCGGAGATGCGCTGCAGGCCCTCGATGTGAATGTCGCCGACCGTGAAATTGTCGATCGAGTTCTGCTGCGACAGCGGCAATGACGACGATGGAGGCTGGCTCGCCTGGTTCGTTGCGGCAGCCGGCGTGGCTGGCGCTGTAGTCTGGCCCGGCGCCGTAGCCTGGCCGGTGGTGGCCGGCTCGGTCACTGCCGGCGCGGTGGCCGGTGGCGGGGAACTGGGTGCGGGAGGTCCCTGGGAAGCGTCCTCCTGGGCTGGGACCTGGGCGGGAGCCGATTGCGGGGTCGCGGCAGCCGGCGTCGCCGGCGACTGCGCCGGTGACGAAGTCTGCGGCCACGCCTGCTGTGACACCCCGATCGAACCACCCGCCGCGATCGCCAGCGTCGCGTGAATAATTGTTCTCAAACTCATCAGATATAAGCCTTGTACCGGGCCCTCGCGGGGGTCCGGGTCGCAGTCGCTGGAAGACGGCACCAACGCCGTGGATTACTTCTCGTCCTGTCCTCGGTCACGGCGTCAGATGTCGCGCAATATCGTTGTAGAACGCCAGCGTCATCATCAAGATCAGCATCGCGATTCCGATCTGCTGGCCGAACAGCTGTGCTCGCTCTGAGACCGGCCTGCCCTTCACCAGTTCCGCAAGTTGATACACCACCTGTCCCCCGTCCAGGATCGGGATGGGCAACAGGTTCAACACCCCTAGACTGATGCTAATCAGCGCCAGCGTGCTCAGGAAGGTCCGCCAGCCCTGACGCACCGCGAAGCCTGTGGTTTCGGCGATGCTGATCGGGCCGGAAATATTCTTCAGCGACACGTCGCCGGTCACGATGCGCCCAACGATGCGCAGCGTGAACAACGAGGTGTCCCAGGTCTTGACCGCCGCCTCCCCCACGGCCGCCAGCGGACCATACTTCTGCAGCGTGAGCATATCATCCGGTTTGATGCGGCTGGGCAATGGTTCGCCGCTGGGCGACACGCCCAGGCGTCCCACTTTGCGCCCGCCCGCGGTGTCCTCACCCACTTTGACCGGCAATTCCAGCGTCGCGCCGGCGCGCTGCACTTCCACCGTGACCTGGCGATTGGCGCTCGGCGTGACCAGGCGCACCAATTGCGAGAAATCGGCCACCGGCTGGCCGTCGAACTTGACGATCTTGTCGCCCGGCTGCAACCCGGCCTGCGCCGCGGCGCTGCCCTCGGCGACCACCCCCACCGTGGTGGGCATGCGCGGGCGCCAGAAATCGAACCCCAGACCGGCCAGCATGGTGTCGGCCTGAGTGAGCGCGCGCCGCTGATCCCCGGTATGCATCACCACGTCGCGCTCGCCGCCGTCGCTGCCCCGCACCCGCAGGGTGATGTCGCCGTCGTCGATCAAGTCGTCCAGCGTGCCCAGCATGGTAGCTTCGAGCGTGTCCACCGGCTTGCCGCCGACGCTCAGGATCAGGTCCTCGTAGCGCAGGCCGGCGCGCGCCGCGATCGAATCAGGCGTCACCTCGCCGACGATGGGCTTCAGGGCGGGCACCCCGGCGCTGAACAGCACCCAGTAGACCGCCACGGCGAACACCAGATTGAAAGCCGGGCCGGCCAGCAGCACCGCGATGCGCTTCCAGATCGGCTGGCGATTGAAGGCCCGCGGCGCTTCGCTCGGCGCGACGTCGCCCTCGCGTTCGTCCAGCAGCTTGACGTATCCGCCCAGGGGGATGGCGGCGAGCACATACTCGACCCGGTCAGCTCCGGCGACCCGGCGCCACAGCGGCTTGCCGAAGCCGATGGAGAAGCGCAGCACCTTGATGCCGAGCTTGCGCGCCACCCAGTAATGACCGAATTCGTGCACCGCCACCAGGATGCCGATGGCCACGCCGAACGCGAGGATGGCGGTGAGAATCTCCCACGGGGTGTTGGTCGAAATCATGCACATACTCCCGCGGCCGCGGCCGCAGCAATGGAGACCTCGGTATGCGCCAGCTGGCGCGCCCAGGCATCAGCCACCATGACATCCTGCAGCGAGTTGGCTGAACGCACGCTGTGCCGCTGCAGAACTTCGCCAATCACCCTTGGAATATCCATGAACGCCAACTGGCCGCCCAGGAATGCACCCACGGCGATCTCATTCGCGGCATTCAGCACCGTCGGCGCTGTACCGCCAGCCTCGGCGGCCGTCCGGGCCAGTTGCAGGCAGGCGAACCGTGCCAGGTCCGGAGCTTCGAACTCCAGCCGGCCGGCCCGGACCAGATCCAGGGATTCTACACCGGAGGCGATGCGCTCCGGCCAGCCCAGCGCATGGGCGATGGGCGTGCGCATGTCGGGGTTGCCCAGTTGGGCCAGCATGGAACCGTCGCAGTATTCCACCAGCGAATGCACGATGCTCTGCGGGTGCACCACCACCTCGACCTGGGCCGGCGCCAGTTCGAACAGCAGACAGGCTTCGATCAGCTCCAGGCCTTTGTTCATCAACGTGGCGGAATCCACCGATATCTTGCGTCCCATGACCCAGCGTGGATGCGCGCATGCCTGATCCGGGGTGACCTTGCGCAAGGCCTCCGGCGGGGTGCGCAGGAACGGGCCGCCCGAAGCGGTCAGCAGGATCCGGCGCACGCCGTTACCGCGCGCATCCTTGGAACCATGCCCGCCCATGCACTGGAACACCGCATTGTGTTCGCTGTCCACCGGCACCAGCGTCGCCCCGCCCTCACGCACCGCTTGCATGAACACCGGACCGGACATGACCAGAGCTTCCTTGTTGGCCAATGCAATGCGCTTGCCGGCACGCGCCGCGGCCAGACTGGAACTCAGGCCGGCCGCGCCGACGATGGCCGCCATCACCACGTCGACCTGCGGATGGGCCGCAATGGCGCACAGCGCGTCCTCGCCGACCAGGACCTCCGTGGCGCAGCCCGCGCTGCGCAACTCGGCGGCGAGGCTGGTGGCGGCTTCTGCCGAGCCCACCACGGCAAAGGCGGGATGATGGGTCAGACATTGTTCACGCAGGCGAGCGACATTGGTATTCGCGGTCAGCGCCGTGATTTCGAAACGGTTGGGGTGGCGCGCCAGCACATCGAGCGTGCTCACGCCGATGCTGCCCGTCGAACCCAGTACCGCCACGCGGGTCATGACAGCAACCCCAGGCGCTGCAAACTGAGCAGGAAGACCGGGGCCGCGGCGGTGACGCTGTCAACCCGATCCAGCACGCCGCCGTGACCTGGCAACAGGCTGCCGCTGTCCTTCAAGCCGACGTGACGCTTGAACAGGCTCTCGGTCAGGTCGCCCACCACGGAGGCCAGCGCCGCGGCGGTACAGGCCGCCAGCAGGGGCAGTGGCGCCAACCCGAACCAGAACACCCCCAGCGCCGCCAATGCCAGGGCCGCGGCCAACCCGCCGTACACGCCCTCCCAGGTCTTGCCAGGGCTGACCTGCGGCGCCAGCTTGCGCCGGCCGAAACGGCGTCCGGCGAAATAGGCCCCCACGTCGGCCGCGGCCACCATCAGCAGCAGCAGCAGCAACCAGCGGGGCGCATCGGCATGCAACCTGACCAAGGCCAGCCAGGCGGGAATCAGGACCAGGAAGCCCGCCACCGCGGCGACCCCACGGTGCTGCCAATCCGGCCGGACGATGACCCAGGCCAGCGCCAATACCCACCACAGCAGCGCCACGCCCAGCACCAGCGAGTCGGCCGCGGGTCCGATCCACCACAATGCCCCCATGCCGGCGGCCATGGCCGCGACATAGAGCAAGCGCCGCGGCCAGGCGGCCCAGCCGACGAACGCCGCCCACTCCCAGGCGCCGGCCAGCACCAGCAGCGCCAGCACCGCCATGGTGACGGGGTGTGGCACCCACAGGATGACCAGCAGCGCCAGCGGCGCGAGCAACAGGGCGGTGATGATGCGCTGCTTGAGCATCAGCGCGACTCGACCTGCCCGGGGGTAAGTCCGAAACGCCGCTGCCGGCCCGCGAAATGGCCGAGCGCCAGGCCCAGCTCGTCGTCATCGAAATCCGGCCACAGCGTGTCGCAGAAATACAGCTCGGTGTAGGCCAGGTTCCACAACAGGAAATTGCTGATACGGCGCTCGCCGCCGGTGCGGATGAATAAATCCGGATCGGGCAGGCCGGCCAGCGCGACCTGGCCCGCCAGAGCCGCTTCGTCGATCTGCTCGGCCTGCAACTCCCCCGCCACGCAACGGCGCGCCAGTTCCTGCGCGGCATGGGCCAGATCCCAGCGGCCGCCATAGGCCACGGCCACCGCCAAGGTCATGCGCGAATTGTGGGCGGTGAGCGCTTCGGCGGCCCGCATCCGGTCGCGTAAAGCGGTCGACAATTGTTCGAGGCGGCCGATGAAGCGCAGCCGCACGCCGTTGCGGTGCAGTTCGTCGACTTCGCTGTCCAGCGCCTCGACGAAACGCCCCATCAGCAGCGAGACCTCGTCGCGTGGGCGCTGCCAGTTCTCGCTGGAGAACGCGAACAGGGTCAGCACTCCGATGCCGCGTTGCATGCAGTTCTGCACGGTCCGCTTGACCGCCTTGACGCCCATGCCGTGCCCGGCCGAACGCGGCAGCAGGCGCTTGGCGGCCCAGCGCCCGTTGCCATCCATGATGATGGCGACGTGGCGTGGCACGGCGGCGGGAGCTTTGGAAGAGACCGCGGAGGAACTCATGAAATCCTGGGGCTGGACCTGAGGTGCCGGTCGCCGTCAGACCTGCATCAGTTCCTTCTCCTTCTCCGCCAGCACCTGGTCGATCTCGGCCACATGCTTGTCGGTCAGCTTCTGCACTTCTTCCTGGGCGCGCCGGTCATCGTCCTGCGACACCAGCTTTTCCTTCAGCAGATCCTTCAGATCGTTCATCACGTCACGGCGCACATTGCGAACCGCGACCCGCGCACTCTCGGCCTCGTGACGCACCACCTTGGTGAGATCGCGGCGGCGCTCCTCGGTGAGCGGCGGCATGGGCACCCGGATCACGGTACCGGCGGTGTTCGGCATCAGGCCCAGGTCGGACTTCATGATGGCCTTCTCGATCGCCTGGACCATGGTCTTCTCCCACGGCGAGACGGTGAGGGTACGGGCGTCTTCCAGGGCGACGTTGGCCACCTGGTTGAGCGGTACTTCGTTGCCGTAATACTCGACCCGGATATGTTCCAGCAGGCTGGGATGGGCCCGGCCGGTGCGCAGCTTTTTGAGCTCGTTCCTCAGCGCCACCACACATTTCTGCATACGTTCGATGGCGTCTTTCTTGATGTCGTCCAACATGGGAATCTCCAGAGGCAGTCGCGGCGGCGGACAGGGCTTCAGCTATTGGTCACCAGCGTGCCGATCGGCTCGCCGCGCACGATACGCATCAACTCGCCCGGCCGCGTCAGGTCGAACACCCGCAGCGGCAAATGGTTGTCGCGGCACATGACGATGGCCGTGGCATCCATGACATTGAGTCGGTCGGTGAGCACTTTGTCAAACGTCAGGCGCTCATAGCGCTGCGCGGCCGGGTTCTTCATGGGGTCGTCGGAGTAGACACCATCGACCTTGGTGGCCTTGAGCAGCAGGTCGGCATTGATCTCGATGGCCCGCAGGCTGGCCGCCGTATCGGTGGTGAAGAACGGATTGCCGGTGCCGGCCGCGAAAATGGCCACCCGGCCCTTTTCCAGGTGCCGCACGGCGCGGCGGCGGATGTATTCCTCGCACACCTGGTTGATGCGCACCGCCGACATGACCCGGGCGTACAGCCCCATGGCTTCCACCGCGTCCTGCAGCGCCAGGGAATTCATCACCGTGGCCAGCATGCCCATGTGATCGCCGGTGACCCGGTCCATGCCGGCGCGCGCCAGGCCGGCACCGCGGAAAATGTTGCCGCCGCCGATCACCACCGCGACCTGCAGCCCCAGCCCCATGACTTCGCGAATCTCGCCGGCGACGCGCTTGAGCATCTTGGGGTCGATGCCGTAGTCCTCCTCACCCATCAGCGCCTCGCCCGACAGCTTGAGCAGAATGCGCCGCAGACCCTGCCCCGCGGGGGACGCCTTGCCGCCCGGCGCAAGGCCCTGAGCCGGGGCCGTGGAATTGCTGGAGCTCGATTGATCCGTCGCCATGAGTAACCTGCCTCGCCTCGCGTGAGGGCCCATTATAAAGAACCCCGCCAGGGGCGGGGTTCGTTCAAGATAACTTAAAGCGCGCGAACCGCCCTCTAGTCCTTCTTCATGCTCTCCACTTGCTTGCGCACTTCCTCGGCAAAGTCCTCGGTCTTCTTCTCGATGCCGGCGCCGACTTCGTACCGCACGAACGAAGCCACTTCGGCCCCGGCCTGCTTCAGGTACTGCTCGACACTCTGCTTGTCGTCCTTCACGAACGGCTGACCCAGCAACGTGATCTCGCCCATCCATTTGCGGATCTTGCCTTCCGCGACCTTGGCGATGATGGCGTCGGGCTTGCCGGCCATCTTGGGGTCGGCCTTGGTCTGCTCGGCCTGGATCTCCTGCTCCTTGGCGACCTGGTCGGCCGGGATATCGGTCCCGGTCAGGTAGGCCGGATTGATGGCCGCGACATGCATGGCCACGTCCTTGGCGACCGTGTCGTCACCTTTTTTCAGGGCTACCAGGGCGCCGATGCGCGAACCGTGCAGGTAAGCGCCCACTACCACCGGCGACTCGACGATCTCGAAGCGCCGCACGCCGATGTTTTCACCGATCTTGGCGACCAGGGCACGACGCACGTCGTCCAGGGTGCCGCCGTCGGCCGCACCATCAGCCCCCCCATCAGCTTTGAGCGCCAGCAACGCTTCGAGCGTCGCCGGACGCTGCGCCAGCGCCTGCTTGGCGACGTTGGCGGCATAGGCCTTGAAGTCGTTCTCACGCGCCACGAAGTCGGTTTCGCAATTGACTTCGACGATGGCCGCAACCTTGGCGTCGGCCGAACGCTCGATGGCAATGACGCCCTCGGCGGCCACGCGCGTCGCCTTCTTGTCAGCCTTGGCCAGACCCGACTTGCGCATCAGCTCGGCCGCGGCTTCGAGGTCGCCATTGGTTTCGACCAGCGCCTTCTTGCACTCCATCATGCCCGCGCCGGTACGCTCGCGGAGCTGTTTTACTGCTTCAGCGGTAACGGCCATGTCACTCCGCTCCGTTGGCGGCAGCCGGCTTGTCTTCAGCGGCCGGCTGGCCTTCGGCGGCCGGTTGAGCTTCGGCAGCCGGCTTGCGCTTGGCGGCGGCACGGCGGCTGGCCATCACGTCAGCAGGGCTGGTCTCGGCATCCACGTCGTCCAGGTCCGCGGCAACGTCGGCCACCTCGGCCTCGGGGGCCGGGCGCTTGCGCGCCGGGGCCTTCTTCTTCACGGCGGCGGGGCGAGCCGAGCTCGGACGCTTCGGCGCGGCGGCGGCGGCGCCTGCCTTGGGCTTGGGCTTGCCATCGGCGTCGAGTTCGACGAACTCGTCTTCGCCGCTCGGCACTTCCGGCAGCGCCGAGCGGCCATCGAGCACCGCGTCGGCCATGCCGACGCCGTACAGCTGAATGGCACGCATGGCGTCATCGTTGCCGGGAATCACGTAGTCCACGTCGTCGGGCGTGCAGTTGGTATCGACCACCGCCACCACCGGGATGCCGAGCTTCTTGGCTTCGTGAATGGCGATGCGCTCGTGACCGACGTCGATCACGAACAGGACGTCCGGCAGCGAATCCATGTCCTTGATGCCGCCGAGGCTGCGTTCGAGCTTTTCGCGCTCGCGGCGCAGACCCTGGGCCTCGCGCTTGCTGTGCTGGTCGAGCGTGCCGTTGGTGGCCATCTCGTCCAGGTTGGCCAGGCGCTTGATGGATTGGCGTACGGTCTTGAAGTTGGTGAGCATGCCGCCCAGCCAGCGATGGCTGACATAAGGCATGCCGCAGCGCGCGGCCTCGGTCTTGATGGCTTCGCGGGCCGAGCGCTTGGTGCCGACGAACAGCACCTTGCCGCCGTCGGCGACCACCTGGCGAATGAAAGTCGCGGCTTCGTTGTACAACGGCAGCGTCTTTTCCAGGTTGATGATGTGAATTCGATTGCGTTCACCGAAGATGAACGGGGCCATCTTGGGGTTCCAGAAGCGGGTCTGATGTCCGAAATGAACGCCCGCTTCCAGCATCTGTCGCATGGACACGCTGGTCATGATCAAGCTCCTAGGGGGTTGAGCCTCCACCTGCCCCATGCCACGACCTGGAGTTGTGAGAAAATCAAGGACTTGGACCGCTCGCCGGCCCCAGGCCCGAAGCTTCCCACCGCACTCCAAGCACCCCGTGGCACGTGCCGGTCAGGTGTGAGAGTTGTGAAAAAGAGATTTCGTTGCCAAAAAAACGCGCGCTTTATACCATAAACTTCGGCACTCGCCAAAAACATTTTCTCAAGGATTTCGTGGAGTTCACGACGCTTCCCAATGCCCCAGGTGACCCTCAAGACCCCCGCCGAACAGGCGATGATGCGCGAAGCCGGCCGGCTGGCCGCCGATGTGTTGGACATGATCGGCCCGTACGTGGTCGCCGGGGTGACCACCGACGAGCTGAACGAACGCTGCCATGACTACATCGTCAACGTGCAGAAGGCGGTCCCCGCCCCGCTGAATTACCGGGGCTTCCCGAAATCCATCTGCACCTCGGTCAACCACGTGGTGTGCCACGGCATCCCGAGCGACAAGCGCCTGAAACAGGGCGACATCATCAATCTGGACATCACCGTCATCAAGGACGGCTGGCACGGCGACACCAGCCGCATGTTCACGGTCGGCAAGGTCAACCCCGCGGTGCAGCGCCTGATCGACCTCACCCGCGAAGCCATGTGGCTGGGCATCCGGCAAATCCGGCCCGGGACCCGCCTGGGCGACATCGGCGCGGTCATCCAGACCTTCGTCGAGAGCCAGCACCTCTCGGTGGTACGCGAATACTGCGGCCACGGCATCGGGCGGATCTTTCACGAAGACCCCCAAGTGCTGCATTACGGCTCGGCCGGCACGGGCCTCGAGCTGCAGGCCGGCATGATTTTCACCGTGGAGCCCATGGTGAATGCCGGCAAGCGTCATGTGCGCCTGCTGCCTGACGGTTGGACCGTGATCACCAAGGATCATTCCCTGTCGGCGCAGTGGGAACACACCGTGCTGGTGACCGAGCAGGGCTTTGAAGTCCTGACGCTCGGCGCCGCCGAACGTTAGCCGCACCGCCTCCTCCCCATGCCCGTCACCGCGGACGACCTCGACGACATCGCCGCCCCGGTGAGCGACCCGGCGTGGGACTACCTGAACGCGCTTCGGAACGCGCCGTTGGAAAACGTGGCGCTGTTCCGCGCCGCCCTGACCGAAGGCGACGACCGGCTGAAAGCCCGTTTCGCCGACGACGAACCGGTGGAGCGGCTGGTGCGGGATCGTGCCCGGCTGGTGGATTTGCTGTTGCGGACCGCGTGGTCGCTGCATGTGGGCCAGCACGAACGCGAGGTGGCGCTGATCGCTGTCGGCGGCTACGGCCGGGGCGAGCTGAACCTGTGCTCCGACATCGACCTGATGATTCTATTGCCCAAGAGTGAGGCGGCGCCGTGGCAGAGCGCGCTCGAGCGCTTCCTCACTTTTCTGTGGGACATGGGGCTGGAAGTCGGTCACAGCGTACGCACCATCGATGACTGCCAGCGTGAGAGCGCGGCGGATGTCAGCGTCGCCACCACGCTGATCGAAGCGCGCCTACTGGCTGGTCCCGGGCAGTTGTTCGAAGCGATGCGACGCGCGCTCGCTCCCGAACGCGTATGGCCGACCCGTGATTTCTTCGAAGCCAAGGTCGCGGAGCAGGCCGCGCGCCACCACCGCTACCACGACACGGCCTACAACCTGGAACCCAACGTCAAGGCCAGCCCGGGCGGCCTGCGCGACATCCAGACCATCGGCTGGGTGGCCAAGCGCCACTTCGGCGCCGACTCGCTCGACGGGCTGGTGGAACACGGCTTCCTGGCGCGCAGCGAGTTGCGCAAGTTGCGGGCTGCCCAGTCGTTCCTGTGGCGCATCCGGTTCGCGCTGCACGTGCTGACCAATCGCCGCGAGGACCGCCTGCTGTTCGACCACCAGATCCGGCTCGCCAAAATGTTCGGCTACGAGGATGCCAGCTACACGCTGGCGGTCGAACAGTTCATGCAGCGCTATTACCGTACCGCCATGGACGTGAGCCTGCTCAACGAAATGCTGCTGCAGCTGTTTCGCGAAGCCATTTTGTCCGACGCCAACTCGACGCCGGTGCCGGTCAATCCGCGCTTCCAGATCCGCAGCGACTATCTCGAAGTCACCACCGAGGATACCTTCGACCGCTATCCGTCGGCGCTGCTGGAACTGTTCGTGGTGATCGAACAGCACCCCGAAATCCGAGGCGTGCGCGCCTCCACCATTCGCCAGTTGACCCGGCATCTGTGGCTGATCGACGAAGAATTCCGGCAGCATCCGCGCAACCACCGGCTGTTCTTCGAGATCCTGAGCGCTGCGGTGGGCGTGACGCACGAATTGCGACGCATGAACCTGTATGGCGTGCTGGGGCGCTACATTCCGGCGTTCGGCCGCATCGTCGGCCGCATGCAGTACGACCTGTTCCACGCCTACACGGTGGACGCGCACACGCTGTTCGTCGTCAGCAATCTGCGGCGGCTGGCGATGTCCAAGTACGATCACGAGTTCCCGGCGCTGTCGCGCATCATGCAGTCGCTGCCCCGGCCGGAGCTGGCCTACCTGGCCGCGCTGTTCCACGACATCGCCAAGGGGCGCGGCGGCGATCATTCCGAACTGGGAGCGGTGGACGCGGAAGCCTTTTGCCTGGAACAGGGCCTGTCGCGCTACGACGCACGCCTGGTGGCCTGGCTGGTACTCAACCATCTGATCCTGTCGGTGACGGCGCAGAAGAAGGACATTTCCGACCCGAACGTGGTGCACGAATTCGCGCAGCACGTCGGCGACCAGACCCGGCTCGATTATTTGTATGTGCTGACGGTAGCCGACGTGCGCGGCACCAACCCCAAGCTGTGGAACAACTGGAAGGCGTCGCTGTTCGCCGAATTCTACGAGCGCGTCAAACAGGCGCTGCGGCGCGGCCTGGAAAGTCCCATCGACCAGGACGAACTGCTGGCCGAAACCGAAGCACGGGCCCGGGAGCTGCTGACACGCGCCGGACTGAGCGAAGCTCAGGTGGCCCAGACCTGGCGACGCTTCAACGCCGCGTACTTCATGCGTCATACGCCGGAGGAAATCGCCTGGCACATCCAGCTGCTGGCACGGCGCGACGCAGACGAGACCGGCTCACTGGTGTCGGTGCAGCAAAAATCCGGTCGTGGCGGCACGGCGATCACCGCCTATGCGCCGCAAAGTCAGCGCGGCTTCGCGCGCACCACCGCCCTCCTCGATCAGCTCGGCCTGAACATCGTCGACGCACGCATCACGCCGACTGACGATGGGTTCAGCCTGGACGTGTATCACGTACTGGAGGACACCGGCGAGGAGATCACCGATCCGCCGCGCATCCGCGACATCGAACGCCAGCTCGCCATTGCCCTGGCGCGACCGGACGATGCCAGCGTGACCGTCACGCGCCGCGCGCCACGCCAGGTGCGGATGTTCACCACTCCGACCCAGATCACTTTCGTGGACGATCCGGTCAACCACCGCACCATCGTCGAACTGATCGCCGGCGACCGCCCCGGCCTGCTGTCGCAGGTGGCCGAGGTGTTCGTGCGGGAAGGCGTCGAGATCCATACGTCCAAGATCCTGACCGTCGGCGAACGCGCCGAGGACGTGTTCTACGTGAGCGACGAGCACGGCGCCCCCTTGAGCCCGGCAGCCAGCGAGCGCCTCGCGGCGCGACTGACCGACACCCTGGACCAACGCCAGTAATCCACCGGCCGCGACGGCCGCACCCGAACTACGACCCCAACGACATTCCCGCCGATGAATCCTTCCCTCGCATTGCTGCAGCCCTATCCGTTCGAGCGTCTGCGCGCCCTGTTCTCCGGGGTGCAGCCGCCCGCTCAATTGCCGCACATCGCTCTTTCGATCGGCGAGCCGCGGCATGCGCCGCCGCGTTTCATCCTGGACGCGCTCACCGCCAACTTGAGCGGTGTCAGCCTCTATCCCGCGACGGCTGGCCTGCCGCAACTGCGCACCTCCATCGCCGGCTGGCTGACGCGGCGCTTCGGCCTTCCCGCCGGGGCGATGAATCCCGATAGCATGGTGTTGCCGGTCAACGGCACTCGCGAAGCGCTATTCGCGTTCGCGCAGGCGGTCACCGATCGCAGCCGCGATCCCTTGATCGTGATGCCCAATCCTTTCTACCAAATCTATGAGGGGGCGGCCCTGCTCGCCGGCGCCACTCCCTGGTTCATGGGCAGCGACCGCGGCAACGAGTTGCTGCCCGACCTCGACGGCGTGCCCGCCGAAGTGTGGCAGCGCTGCCAGTTGCTGTTCCTGTGCTCGCCAGGCAATCCAACCGGCGCCGTGGCCAGCGTGGACTATCTGCGGCGCGCCCTGGAACTCGCCGACCGCCACGATTTCGTGGTGGCCTCGGACGAGTGCTACAGCGAGATTTATCGTGACGAGGCCAATCCGCCTCCCGGCCTGCTGCAGGCCGCCGTGGCTGCCGGCCATTCCCGGTTCGAACGCTGCGTGGTGTTCCATAGCTTGTCCAAGCGTTCGAGCGTGCCTGGGCTGCGGTCGGGGTTCGTGGCCGGCGACCCGGCGCTGATCAAGCCCTTCCTGCTCTATCGGACCTATCACGGTTGCGCCATGCCGACGCAGGTGCAGCTCGCCAGTGTCCCGGCCTGGGACGACGACACTCATGTGGTCGCCAATCGGGAGCTGTACCGTCAGAAGTTCGCCCAGGTGCTGCCGATCCTGCGCGAGGTTATGGACGTGACCGAGCCTGAGGCCAGCTTCTATTTGTGGCCCCGGGTCGGCGACGAAGAACGCTTCGCACGTGGCTTGTTCGAACAGCAGCACGTCACGGTGCTGCCCGGCAGCTACCTGGCGCGCGAGTCCATGAAGCACAACCCCGGACGGGGACGAGTGCGAATTTCGCTGGTGGCCAATCTCCCGGAATGCGTCGAGGCGGCGCAGCGGATACGGGCCTATGTGAAGACGAACCGGTAAAAAATTCATTTGGGTGGCGGCCGGAAGGCAAGAACCCGCTGTAAACCGACTGATTGGTTTAGACTTTCGTCCTTCGTACCCACCCACCAGCAACTCATCTTGCCGACATGACCGACACTCTTGCTTCAGTAATCAACGCCGCTTTCGAGCGCCGCACCGAATTCTCGCCCGCCAGCACGCCTGCCGAGGTGCGCGACGCGGTGAATCAAGCCATCACCCTGCTCGACACGGGCAAGGCCCGGGTCGCGGAGAAACGCGACGGCAAATGGCAAGTGAACGAATGGTTGAAAAAATCGGTACTGCTGTCGTTCCGCATCAACGACAACCGCGCCATGCAGGCGGGTTTCACGCAGTTCTATGACAAGGTGCCGCTCAAGTACACCGAGTACGACGAAGCGCGCTTCCGCAGCGAGGGAGTGCGTGTGGTGCCGCACGCGATCGTGCGGCGTGGCGCGTTCGTGGCGCCGAACGCTATTCTGATGCCCTCCTACGTCAACATCGGCGCTTATGTGGGCGAAGGCACCATGGTTGATACCTGGGCCACCGTGGGCTCGTGCGCACAAATTGGCCGCAACGTGCATCTGTCGGGTGGCGCGGGCATCGGTGGCGTGCTGGAACCACTGCAGGCCAGTCCCACCATCATCGAGGACGGCTGCTTCATCGGCGCGCGTTCCGAGGTGGTCGAAGGCGTGATCGTGGAGGAAGGTGCCGTGATCTCGATGGGCGTGTTCCTGGGTGCCAGCACCCCGATCTACGATCGCGAACGCGACGAGGTCACTTACGGCCGTATTCCCGCCGGCGCCGTCGTGGTTTCCGGCTCGCTGCCGCGCAGCAACAAGTACAACCTGTATTGCGCCGTAATCGTGAAGCGCGTCGATGCACAGACCCGCGCGAAAGTCAGCATCAACGAACTGCTGCGCGACTGATCATCTCAGGTGCCGACCCGATCACGGTCGGGTCGGCACTCTGCTCGTCACACATCGTCAGGGCGAAAACTCTCCCGACGCTACTCGTGAGCAAACACGCGCGTTGACTCACGCTGTCCCTGGGCTCCATCGCTCGATGGCAGCATCAGTTCCTCCCTCATTCCATCTACCAACTAATGCTGCCGGTAAGCACCGGATGGGCGTGGAGTTGTGGCCGTACCCGTTAAGACTTGACCATCGTATCCCATAGGATACACTATGCGCGTAGTAATGACCGAGGCCTATCAGGGTTGGATCAATGGCCTTAGAGATCGTATTGCCAGAGCGCGGATTCAAGTGCGTGTGGACCGCCTGGCACACGGAAATCCAGGGAAACATCGTGTCCTGACCGAAGGCGTTCGGGAACTCAAGATTGATTTTGGCCCAGGCTATCGGGTGTATTACACGGAGCGTGCGGGAACATTGATCGTCCTGTTGGCGGGCGGTGACAAGTCTTCACAGCAGAAGGACCTCAGATCCGCCATCTCGATGGCAAGAAATCTGTAGAGAATTTTATGCCTCGAATGAAAAGCAAGCGCCCAGCCAAAACAAAAACAGTCCCCTATGACGTGGCAGCGCAGCTACGTACCTCCGAGGAAATGGCGGCGTACCTTGATGCCTGGCTTGAAGAAGCCCCCGATGACGCCGCGGGCATAGCTCGCGCACTGGGCGATATCGCGCGCGCCCGCGGCATGACGCAAGTGGCTCGAGCGGCCGGCCTGAGCCGAGAAAGTCTCTACAAGGCCCTGAGCGAGGATGGAAACCCAAGTTTCGCAACCGTATTGAAGGTCGCGCGAGCGCTGGGTGTCCGCTTCCATGCCCTGGCGGCATAGGAGCGACGCGATCTAGCCCGCGCCCTCGCCTCTTCAAAACGCGCTGGGGGCCGGCGGGGTTTCGGAACTGGGATGCTGCGAACTGCGGCGATGGCGCACGTCCTCACCGCTGGCGATGAAAAGCACTTGCTCGGCGATGTTCTTGGCGTGATCGCCGACACGCTCCAAGCCCTTGAGCGCGAATACGGTATCGATGGTGGCGCTGAAGAAGCGCTGGTCCTGCATGGCCAGGGTCATGACCTGACGCAATGCCGCGGCAAATTCGGCGTCCAGCTCGCTATCGCGTCCCGCCACGCCGCGCGCCAACTCAACATCGGCTTCATCCAGCGCCCGTACGGCCTCCCGTAGCATGCTGGCGGTGAGATCGGCCATGCGGCGCAAGAAGCGCGCCACGGCTCTCACCGGCCCGCTGGGCTCGCCCCGCGCCAGTCGTCCCGCGAAACGGGCGATCTTCTTGGCCTCGTCGCCGACACGCTCCAGCTCCACCGTGATACGCGATATGGCCTTGGCCATGCGCAGGTCGCCGGCCATGGGTTGACGCAATGCCAGCAGGCGGAACGCCTCGCGGTCCACGCTGCGTTCGAGCTCGTTGATGCGCGATTCGCGCGACAACACCAGCTGCGCCAACGAATCGTCACCGTCCAGCAGGGCCCGGATGGCGGTGGACACCTGGTCGATGGCCAGGCCACCCATGGCCACCACGTTCAACCGCAAATCGGTGAGCGCGGCGTCGAGTGCCTTGGCCGTGTGGCCTTCGGCCGGGTCTGAGGGCGCGATCATGACCATGGGTTCGAATCAGCCGTATCTTCCCGTGATGTAGTCTTCGGTGGCCTTCTTGCTCGGGTTGGTGAAAATCTTGGTGGTCTCGTCGAACTCGATCAGCTCACCGAGGTACATGAAGGCGGTGTAGTCGGAGACCCGCGCGGCCTGTTGCATGTTGTGGGTCACGATCAGCACGGTCACCTGGTCGCGCAAAATCGAGATCAATTCCTCGATCTTGGCGGTGGCGATCGGATCGAGCGCCGAGGTCGGTTCATCGAACAGCAGGATTTCCGGGGTGGTTGCCAACGCGCGCGCGATACACAAGCGCTGCATCTGACCGCCGGACAGCGCCAGCGCCGAATTCTGCAGGCGATCCTTCACTTCATCCCAAAGCGCCGCGCCACGCAGCGCCTTCTCGACTTCCTCGGCCAGAGTGACCCGGTTGCGCACGCCACGTAGCCGCAGGCCATAGGCCACGTTCTCGAAAATCGACTTCGGGAACGGATTGGGTTTCTGGAACACCATGCCGATGCGCATGCGCACTTCGATGGGATCCACCCCTGCCCCGACCAGATTCAAATTGTCGGGATGCAAAGTGATGCTGCCTTCGTAACGCGTATCGGGCTGCAGATCGTGCATGCGGTTGAAGCAGCGCAGGAACGTGCTCTTGCCACAGCCCGACGGGCCGATCAGCGCCGTGACCTGCTTGTCAGCGATCGGAATGGTCAGGTCCTTCAGGGCGCGATGCTGGCCGTAGTAAAAATTGAGGTTGTCCACGACGGCCTTGGCGCTGAGCGCGCGCACCTGGCGCGTGTCATCCACCGGAATAGCTATTCTCGGCGTCGCCGGCTTGGGCTCCTGCTTGGAGGAATCGACGGCGGCGCGCCCCGAAGCTTCGTTCTGCATTTGCAAATCCATCACCATTACCAGTTGATCTTCTTGCGGAAGCGGTAGCGAATCCAGATGGCAAATCCATTCATCAGCAACGTCATGGCCAACAAGATGGCGCCGGCGGCCGCGGCGTTGGCCTGGAAGGCCTGGTCCGGACGTGACACCCAGTTGAACATCTGGATGGGCATGACGGTGAACGGATCGTGCAGCCATTTGAACGAAATGAACGGGAATTCGCTGGTGATGGGCGACTGCGGCAGGAACGCGATGAAGCTGAGCGCGCCGATGGTGATGATGGGCGCGGTCTCGCCGATCGCGCGCGACAACCCCAGGATCATGCCGGTCAGCACGCCGCCGGTGGAGTATGGCAGAACATGATCCTTGGTCACTTCCCAGCGAGTCGCTCCCAGTCCATAGGCCGCCTCGCGAATCGAGTTGGGCACCGAGCGAATCGCTTCGCGCGTCGCCACGATCACGATGGGCAGGATGAGCAGCGCCAGTGTCAGGCCGGCGGCGGCAATGCTCTGCCCCAGGTCGAACTGGTACACGAACAGGCCCAGCGCCAGCAGGCCGTACACGATGGACGGCACGCCCGCCAGGTTGGTGACATTGATTTCAATGATGGCGGTGAACCAGTTCTTGGGCGCGTATTCTTCGAGATAGATGGCTGCCGCCACCCCGACCGGCACCGCGCACACGGCAGTCACCAGCATGACCAGCGAAGTGCCGACCCAGGCCGCGAGAATGCCGGCGCGCTCGGCGTGGCGCGAAGCGAAATTGGTGAAGAAGTCCCAACCGAAACGCGGCGCGCCATCGCGCACCAGGTCGGCGAACAGGATGGCCAGCACGATCAGGCACATCAGCATCACGGTCAGACCGACGATCACGAATATCTGATCGAACATCTTGCGGCGTGACAGTCCGGCGCGCAGCGCGCTTGCGTTGTTGTACGACGCTATATTGGCGGCGCGCATCAGTAAGCCTCACGGAAACGACGAGTCAGGAAGAAGCCGACCACGTTGAAGATCAGCGTGATCAGCATCAGCACCAGGCCCGCGGCGAAAATGCTCTGGTAGCCGATACTGCCGTGCGGCAAATCGCCGAGACTCACCTGCACGATGTAGGCGGTGATGGTGGCCGCCGGTTCGCGCGGGTCGAAGGTCAGGTTCGGCTGCATGCCGGCGGCAATCGCCACCACCATGGTCTCGCCGACCGCACGGGAAATGCCCAGGATGAAGGCGGCGGCCAGGCCCGAGCACGCTCCAGGGACCACCACGCGCAAGGCGGTCTGCAACCGCGTGGCTCCCATCGCATACGAACCCTCCCGCATGTAACGGGGTACGGCGCGCATGGCGTCTTCGCTCACCGAGCTGACGTAAGGCACGATCATCAGTCCGATCACCAGGCCGGCGCTCAGCATGTTGAAGCCCGGCAGCTCCGGCATCAGCCACTGCAAAGCCGGCGTCACCATGGTGAGGGCGAAGTAGCCGTACACCACGGTCGGCACCGCTCCCAGCAATTCCAGGATGGGTTTGACGGTTTCACGCACATGGTGCGCCGCGAATTCGCTCAGGTAGATCGCAATGGTGGTGCCCAGTGGCACCGCCACCAGCAACGCCACCATGGTGGTGGTCAGGGTTCCGGCCACCAGCGGCAGGATGCCGTAGTGGGCATCCGCGAACAGCGGGGTCCACATGGTGTCGGTCAGGAATTCCTTCAGCGAGACGTGCTCGAAAAAGGTGCTGGACTCATAAAGCAGGATGGCCACGATGGCTAGCGTGGTGAATACCGCCACCAGACCGGCGGCGAGCAGGAAGGTCTCCACGACCCGGTCACGCAGCTTGCGATAACGCAAGGCGTGCGGCGACAGGCCGGTTTTGAATGAGGTCTGACTCAAAATATGGCTCACCTTCTGCACTGGGCCTGGGCGGGGTGCCCAGGCCCGGATCCATTGCCATCGTACGCTAGAGCTTGCCTTCCCGCTGCAGCAGGCTCTCGATGGTCACTCCCACTTCGGGCACGCCACCGAACACGGTGCCGAGCTTGTTCTCGGCAAAATGCTTCTGCGCGGTCTTGTAAGCGGCGGCCGGCAGCGGCACGTAACCCACTTCCTTGGCCAGCTTGGCACCGTCGGTCAGGTAGAAGTCGATGAACGCCTTCACTTCCGGGCGCTGCGCGGCGGTGTCACGCACATAGATGAACAACGGACGCGACAGCGGCTGATAGCTGCCGTCGATCACGGCTTCGAGGCTCGGCGCCACGGTCTTGCCCTTGCCGTTGTCGATCTCGACCGCACGCATCTTGTCCTTGTGCGCGATGTAGTACGCGAAACCGAAGTACCCGAGCGCGTTCTTGTTGTTCTCCACGCCCTGCACCAGCACGTTGTCGTCCTCGCTAGCCGTGAAGTCGCCGCGGCTGGCCTTGGCCTTGCCGTTCACCGCCTCGGTGAAGTAATCGAAGGTGCCGGAATCGGCGCCAGGACCGAACAGCATGAGCGGCTGCGCCGGCCACTCCGGGCGCACCTGGTTCCACTTGGTTACGCGACCCTGCGCGGCCGGTTCCCACATCTTCTTCAGGTCGGCCACGGTCAGCGACTTGACCCAGGTGTTCTGCGGGTTGACCACCACGGTCAATGCGTCGAACGCGACCGGCAGTTCCATGTACTTGATGCCCGCGGCGCGGCAAGTCTCCATTTCTTCCTTCAGGATGGGGCGCGAGGCATTGGAAATATCGGTCTCGCCACGGCAGAAGCGCTTGAAGCCGCCGCCGGTGCCGGCAATACCCACGGTGACGCGCACCTTGCCGCGCTGGGAAATCTGGAATTCCTCAGCCACCGCCTCGGCGATCGGGAACACGGTGCTGGAACCGTCGATCTTGATGACGCTCTGAGCGTGCGCCGGCGCCGGAATCGCTGCCATCGCCAGGCTGCTTAACAGCACCGCTGCGCTCGCTTCGTACCACGACTTCATGGAATTGAACCTCTTGTCTACTGCTCTGGTAAGGAGCAGTTTGCCCGCGCTCCATGACAGTCGTGTTACACCCGGCGTGTCATGTGGCGATGCGGTTGCCGGGGGCCGGATGACGCGTGCGCTCATTCGCTGGCGCCAGGGGCCGACACTGCAACATGTCCGTAACAGGGCGCGTGGCGAGCAACACCCTTGCCGCATGCCCGGCTGTTCGCTATAAGTCCGCGCCGCAGTCCTTCCCCCACAAAGGCCCCAACCCACCCGCGACGATGAACACCCAGCCCACCTCCGCTTCCGACGCTGTTTCTCCGACCCTGGCCCTGGCTCAGGACTTGATTCGACGGCCCTCGGTCAGCCCGGAGGACCAAGGCTGCCTGGCCGTCATTGCGCAGCGGCTCGGTGCCGTGGGCTTCAAGGTGGAACGGCTGCCGTTCGGGCCAGTGGAAAACCTCTGGGCCCGGCATGGCGATTCAGGCCCGGTACTGTGCTTCGCGGGTCACAGCGACGTGGTGCCCACCGGCCCCCGCGAGGAATGGCATACCGATCCATTCGATCCGGTGATCAAGGACGGCATGCTGTACGGTCGCGGCGCCGCCGACATGAAGAGCGGCCTGGCCGCCATGGTCACCGCGGCCGAACGCTTCATCGCCAGGCATGCCGGACACCAAGGCAGCCTGGCCTTCCTGCTGACCAGCGACGAGGAAGGCCCGTCGGTGGACGGCACCAAGCGGGTCGTGGAGGTGCTGGAAGCGCGCAACGAAAAGATCCAGTGGTGCATCGTGGGCGAGCCGTCGAGCACCGAGGCGTTCGGCGACGTCATCAAGATCGGCCGGCGCGGCTCGCTGTCGGGACGACTCACCGTGCACGGCGTGCAGGGCCACGTGGCCTATCCGCACCTGGCGGAGAACCCAGTCCATGCCGTGGCACCGGCATTGGCGGAATTGGCGGCGCGGGTCTGGGATCAGGGCAATGAGTTCTTCCAGCCCACGACTTTTCAGATTTCGAACATCGCTGCGGGCACCGGGGCGCCCAACGTCATTCCCGGCGACCTGAAAACGCGCTTCAATCTGCGCTTCTCCACCGAACAGACGGTGGAGAAACTGCAGCAGACCATCGTCGGCATCCTGGACCGCCACAAGGTGAACTACACCCTGGAATGGTTCGTCTCCGGCCTGCCCTTCTTCACCGCACCCGGCACTTTGTCCAACGCCGTGCAGCGTGCGGTGCAGGAGCACACCGGGCGCAGCCCCGAAATGTCCACCACCGGTGGCACCTCGGACGGCCGTTTCATCGCCCCCACCGGCGCCCAGGTGGTCGAGCTGGGGGTGACCAACGCCACCATCCACAAGGTGAACGAGTGCGCGCGGGTCAGCGACATAGATGCCCTGACGGGCACCTACGAGCGCATCATGGAATTGCTGCTGGCGAACGGGTGAAATTGGTGACGGCCGCCCACACCGCGAGGGCGGCCAGGGAAAACAGCACCCACCAGGGCATGGACAGGCCCAGCAGTGTCCAGTCCACTTTGCCGCACTCACCCGAACCGGTCAGCACCTTGGTGATCACCTGGGTGAGCGGCATGATCTCCATCAGATAATCCAGGCCCGCGCCGCAAGCCGCCACCGTGCCGGGTGGCTGCGCCTGGATCCAGACGTGCCGCAGCGAAATCAGCATACCGGCCAATGCCGCCAGCAGCAGCAGACCACCGTATACACGAGCGCCGGTGCGGCCAGGATTGTGAAGCGCGGCGATCAGGAACAAGACGCCGAGGGAGATCACCGCCACGCGCTGGAATATGCACAATGGACAGGGCTCCAGGCCCAGGACATGCTGCGCATAGAGCGCGTAAGCCATCAGGGCCACGCAGGCGAGAAAGCCGAGCCCGTTGCCGAGCCGGCGGGTCATGAGAGTTGTCATGCCCGCCAGTGTAGCGGGAACTTTGAGTCGAATCAGCCGGAGGGCGTGCTGGACACGCGCTCGGTGCGCGCCTTGAGATGCTTCTCGACGTCGTCCAGCGACAAGTGCCGAATATCCTTTCCGTAGGCCATGTAGACCACGTATTCACAGACATTCTTGGCGTGATCGCCGATACGCTCCAGCGCGCGCGCCACCCACAAGACATCCAGGGCGCGACGAATGGTACGGGGATCTTCCATCATGAAAGTGATGACCTGGCGCTGGATGGCTTCGTACTCCTCGTCGACCAGGCGGTCCTGCTTGGCCACCGACACCGCCGCCTCGGCATCCAGCCGCGCGAAGGCATCCAGGGCCTCATGCACCATGTCGCCGACGATCCGGCCCAGATGCTTGAGTTCGCGATAACGGTCCGCGGGACGCTCCACCGCCGCCAGCCGCGAGCCGATGTAGCCGATCTTCTCGGCCTCGTCGCCGATACGTTCCAGGTCGGTGATGGTCTTGATGACCGCCACGATCAACCGCAGGTCGGAAGCCGCCGGGCTGCGCGTCGCCAGGATGCGGCTGCAATCGTCGTCGATCGACACTTCCATGGCGTTGACCTTGGCGTCGCCATGCGCCACCTGCTCGCCCAGTTGGCTGTCACCCTCGACCAGCGCCTGCACCGCCAGCTTGAGCTGCTCCTCCACCAGGCCGCCCATCTGCAGCACCTGGGTGCGGACCCGCTCCAGGTCGTCGTTGTAGCGGCTGAGAATGTGATGCGAGAGATCTGACTTTTCCATGAACGTTCGCCATGCAAAGCCGTGGGGACGGCGGGATCAAGTGTAGACCGGCCAGTGGGCAAGTGTAAGGGCGGCGGCAACCGGCGTGCCGCCGCCCTCAGGCTTCGAGCCTTAGAACTTCAGATTGAAATCGAGCTGCATGCGATCGTAGTCGGACTGCGGTCCCACTTCGACCTGCCGCTGATTGATGAAGTACGTGGCGTTCAAGGTCCAGTTCTTATGCGGTGCGTAGCCGGCGCGCAGAATCCAGCCCTTGCCGTCGGTCTTGCCGTCGGCAAAGTCCGAATCCACCAGCTGGCCGAACAGCGCATCCTTCTCGATCTTCTGGTAGCCCGCGCCAACTTCCCAGCTGCGGCGGTTGCTGGCCTTGCCGAGCAGGAAACCGGCGCCCCAGGCGGTGTTCAGATCGTCCGGATCCTGGTTCTTGGCCCAGTTGCCCCAGAACTGCAACGGCAGGCTGCCGACGGTCATGTTCCACTCGGCCGCCAATTCCAGGACCTTGAAATCGTACGCCAGGGTGGCCGAATCCTGATCGATGCCGACCACGGTGTTACCGTTGGCGCAGCCGATGGTGCGGCTCGAACCGATGGCCGCGCCGCTGGCCGAGCAGTTCCAGAACGGGCGGTAGCCCTGGGCCTTGGCCAACTGGCTGTAATGTACCGCCAGCATCAGGTTGTTGCCGCCGATCGGCAGACGCGCGCCGACCTGGGCGCCGTATTGCATGGCATCGGCCTCGGCCGAACGCTCATCCAGCCACAAATAGTAGGCGCCGCCGAAGAACACGCCGTGGTTGAAGCCCAGCGCCAGCCCTTCGGGATTCACGTCACCGTCGTAGAACAGGCTCTGGCCCGGACGCACTACCGGATTCTTCATCTTGCCGCCCACCAGGTTGCCCCAGCTGGCGTACTTCCAGTCGAAATAGGCCAGATCCAGGCCGATGGACTTGCGGGCATTGAAATCGTCGAGGGTTTGATTCGAGGAACGCGGATCGTCGCCGCCGGTAGCGAGTTGCAGACCGATCTTCAGATTGTCCAACACCTTGGCCTCCAGGCCCAGGCGCGCACGGATGCGATCGCGATAGCGGACATCGTCTTTGCTTGCGTCGTCGATCATTTCGTAACGATAGCGCAGGTCGCCCTTGAGCGAGACCTTGCTGGCCCACTCGACGCCTTTCACCTTGGCGGTATCGGCCTGCAGGTTGGCGGTGTCCTTGCGCAAGCCCTTGGCTTCACTCTTGAGATAGTCGCCCTGAGCCTTGAGCTCCTCGCCCTGCGCCTTCAGGTCGGCATTTTCCGACTTGAGCTGGCCGTTTTCCTGCTCCAGCTTGTCGACGCGCTGCAGCAGTCCCTGCAGCTGTTCGCGGATCTGCGCCACGTCCTCCGCCTTGACTGCAGCCGGCGCGGCGAATGCGCCGACCGGCAGGGAAGACAGCGCAGCGGTAACCGCAGCGGCAATCAGCATATTCTTCACGGTAACTCTCCGTTCTTGGATGCAATTCTGTAAGTAGTGCAAGTCACGACTGGAAACTTCGTCGTGCGCACGTTATACGGCGGAGTTGTTACAGAAAGATGTCAACGCTTGGAGCGGTACGCGACACTTTTATGACCGCGCAACCACGCGCTGCACGGGGAAATGACAGGTGAAGGTGCTGCCGCGGCCCTCGGCACTTTCGATGGCCAGCGTACCCTCGTGACGCTGCAACGCATGCTTGACGATGGCCAGCCCCAGCCCGGAGCCGCCCAGGTCGCGTGAACGCCCCGAGTCCACCCGGTAGAAGCGTTCGGTCAGGCGTGAAATGTGCTCCGCGGCAATACCCGTCCCGGTGTCGCGTACGGCGACGTGGCCGCCATTGGCATCGGCCCACCAGCGCAACTCGATCTCGCCGTCGGCGGGCGTGTACTTGACCGCATTCGACACCAGGTTCGACAGCACCGAATGGATCTCGCTCTCCACTCCCAGCAGCCAGTGCTCGCTGTCCAGCCGCAGGGTCACTTTGCGGGGATGCTGTTCCAGTGCAACGACTTCGCGGCGCAGCAACGTCAGCATGCCACCGATGTCGAGTGGCCGTTCGGGCTGGCGCTGCTGGCCCGACTCGAGCCTGGACAGTTCAAGCAGGTCGTTGATGATGGTGTTCATGCGCTCGGCCTGGCGGCGCATTTCCTGCACCGGCGCACGCCAGGCCGCGTCCAATTGCTGGTCGTCTTCCAGCGCATCGAGATAACCGGAAACCACCGTCAGCGGCGAACGCAACTCATGCGATGCGTTGGCGACGAAATCCTTTCGCATGGTTTCCGCGCGCATTTCGCGACTCACATCACGCACGATGAGAAGCTGCTCGGAACCACCGGTGGTAACGAGGATGAACAGCAGCCAGCGCCCGCCGTCGCCGGGCTCGTAGACCACCACGCCGTCGGCCGGGCGGCCGTGTTTCAGGTACTCGACGAAGGTGGGATGGCGCACCAGGTTCTCGATCCGGATGCCGAAATCACGTTTGCGGTGCAGGTTGAGCCATTGCGCGGCGCGCCCATTGAACCAATGGATGCGGTGCTCGTCGTCCAGCAGCACCGCCCCTTCGGGCATGGCGGTGGTGAGGCGGCGAAACTCCCGCAGCAACCCGGTGACCTGCGCCTTGTGATGCTGCTTGCGGCGATACAACCGGTCGATGATGGCGACGACATCGCCCCATTGGCCACCGATGTCCGGCGGCGATTCCATGCTGCGATGGCGTAGCCAGCGATCCAGCCGCATCAGGTTCCAGATCTGCACCCCGAGGTAGACCGCCAGCACCAGCGCGAAGGTGAGGGCCATGTGGCCCGTGATCAGGCCGAGCAGCAACGTCAGAACCAGGCCGATGGCCAGCCGGGTCACAGCCTGCCAGCTGGTCAGGGAAATGCCGCCAGGAAGCTTCACGCCCTACTCCGACCGCGTCGAGAATCGGTAACCCGAGCCGCGGACGGTCTGAATGAAACGGTCGTACTGGAAAGCTTCCAGTGCCTTGCGCAGCCGGCGGATGTGCACATCGACGGTCCGTTCCTCGACATAGACGTTGCCGCCCCACACCCGATCGAGCAACTGGGTGCGACTGTACACCCGATCCGCGTGGGTCATGAAGAACGACAGCAGCCGATACTCGGTGGGACCCAATGACACGGTCTGGTCGCCCACCGTGACGCGCTGGCTCGCCGCATCCAGCACCAGCCCGTCCGCCTCCACCCGTTCTTCGCCGTTGCCGACCGTGGAACGACGCAGCACCGCGTTGATGCGGGCCAGCAGCTCGCGGGCCGCGAACGGCTTGGTGACGTAATCGTCGGCACCACTGTCCAGACCCAGCACTTTGTCCTGCTCCTGGGCGCGCGCGGTCAGCATGATGATGGGGAGTTCCTGGGTTTCCTTGTCGCGCTTCAAGGCGCGAGTCAGCTCCAGACCGCTCATCTCGGGCAGCATCCAGTCCACCAGCACCAGATCGGGACGCCGGTCGGCAATGCTGGCGCGGGCTGCGCTGACGTCAGCGGCTTCGCTGACTTCGAAGCCGCTGCGCCGCAGCCCGAACGCAATCATTTCGCGGATCGGGCGTTCGTCTTCGACGATCAATATGTGTCTGGCGGACATTCGGAGCCGGGCTTACCTTGAGGTCACTGTTGCCGTGCCATTACAGCGAACGATTATGACAGTTATGTGAAAACCAGGTTTTTTCGCTGTCGGCACCGTCACTTGTTACAGCTTCGCGATCGCCACCTGGTCGCGCAGATACACAGGCTGGGCCTGCGAGGCCGGCAGCCCCTTACCGGCACGCAACTCGCTTTCTCCCAGCAGTGCTATTTCCACCGCGCTTGGCAGCACAGTGTCCTGCGCCGTCAGCGGAGCGAAGCGCCCGGCGAGTTCCGGGAAGGCACGAAAGCCGGTCCCGGCCAGCACCGCCAAGGGGGCGCCGCTCACTTCGACGCTGGTCACCGGCCCCACACGCTCGATGCCGTCGGCCATCACCAGGCCGGTGCCGGCGTCACAGAGGTAGGTACCCCAATAGACTTCGTTCATGCGAGCATCCATGCAGACCAGCACCCGCTGTCCCTGTTGCGTGACTGGTTGCACTACTTGCTGCGCCACCGCGGCCAGGTTGGAAATACCCACGGTAGGCAGGTCGGCGCCGAACGCCAGGCCCTGGACCACGCCGATGGCGATCCTGACTCCAGTGAACCCCCCGGGACCACGGCCGTAGGCGATGCCGTCCAGATCCCGCAAGGCGAGCCCCGCTTCCTGCAGGAGGGATTGCACCATCGGCAGGACGATGTCCGCGTGGCCGCGTGGTGTGTCGACGCTGCGCACGCTCACCTGTCCATCGCTGCGTAGCGCCACCGAGCAACGCTCCGTGGCGGTGTCTATGGCCAGTACTTTCATTGCCACCATTCTCGCTCAGCAGTGGACGGCACAGCCGACGTCGACAGGCCGAGGGCCGCCAGCCGGCTTTGCAGGAACTCGCTCACCTCATCGGCCTGCTGGGTCACCGGCATGGCGGGCAGGCTGCGCAGGAAAATACGTCCGTAGGGCTTGGTGCGCACCCGCTGGTCGCACAGCATGACCACGCCGAAATCGTCCCGGTCGCGAATCAGGCGACCGACGCCCTGTTTCAAGGTGATCACCGCCTGGGGAACCTGTTCCTCGAAGAATGAATTGCCACCGCGGCGCTCGATGGCCGCCAGGCGCGCCTTGAGAACCGGATCGTCTGGCACGGCGAACGGCAGCTTGTCGATCACCACCACCGACAACGCCGCTCCCTTCACGTCCACGCCTTCCCAGAAACTGCCGGTGCCGAGCAACACCGCATTGCCGAGTTCGCGAAAGCGCTTCAGCAACACTTCGCGGGGGGCGTCGCCCTGCACCAGTACCGGAAATGGCAGCTCTTCACCCAGGCCGCGCAGCAATCGATCGGCCGCCTCGCGCAAGGCCCGGTGACTGGTGAACAACAGGAAGGCGCGGCCGCCGCTGGCCCGCAATATCGGCAAGGCGGCCTCAACCACCTGCCGGGTATGACGCGGCGAGGACGGCGCATCCAAGCCGGTGGGCAGGTACAACAGGGCCTGCTGTTCATAGTCGAAGGGACTGCCGAAGCGCGCCGTCACCGGTTCCTGCATGCCGACCCGGCGCGTGAAATGACTGAAGTCATCGCCGACCGCCAACGTGGCCGAGGTACAGACCCAGGCGCCGGCATGCGCACCGATCAGCGCGCCGAGCTGCTCGGCCACGTCCACCGGCGCGTAATGAAAGGAGATGCTCTGGCCGCTCACCTGGGCCCAGCGGACGCTGTCGACCGCTTCATCCTGTTCCAGCAGGGTCTGCAGGCGGCCATTCAACTCCGACGCGCGGCGTCGCACGTTGGCCAGTCCCGGATGCTCGGCGGCGGCACTGCCGAGCGACTTCACCAGGTCGGTCAGCAGGAACTGCACCGCCTCCAGCGATTCGATGACGGTCGCCGGCCATTGCGCGAACTCATGGCGCTCCCGTGTGCTCCCCAGGGCGTCCTGCAAATCCACGATGCGGCGATCCAAGGTCTGGGCCAGTGACGCGGCTGCTTCGGCTTGCGGCGCGCCCGCAATGAGCTCGGCAGCCAGATCGCGCGCCAATGCCTGCAATTGCCGACCGCTGACCGCGAATCCCAGAAACCCGGCCGCCACTTCCGGCAACTGATGCGCCTCGTCGATAACGATGGCATCGGCGCCGGGCAACAGATCGCCGAAGCCCTCCTCCTTGAGCACCAGGTCCGCCATCAGCAAGTGATGATTGACCACGACCACGTCGGCGCCTTGCGCTTCACGCCGGGCCTTCATGACGTGACAGCGGTCGAACACCGGGCAGTCGGGACCGAGACAATTGTCACGCGTGGACGTCACCCACGGCCAGACGGCATCGGATTCGCCAAAGCGCGCCAGTTCCGATATGTCTCCTTGTCGGGTGGCGCTGGCCCACTGCCGCACGTGCGGCAGTGCTGTCGCGACTTCACGGCGCAGCCCCCGCGATGTGGCCTGCTGCTCGGCAAGGTCCAAGCGGTGCAGGCACAGATAGTTGGCGCGCCCTTTGAGCAGCGCCACTTTGACCGGCAATCCCAAAGCCGCGGCCACCATTGGCAGATCGCGGCGAAACAACTGGTCCTGCAGCGTGCGCGTGCCGGTGGACACGATGACCCGTCGTCCCGACAACAGCACTGGCACCAGGTAAGCATAGGTCTTGCCGGTGCCGGTGCCCGCCTCCACGACGAGGCGCCCACGCGACTGCAATGCCTGGGCCACTTCGCCGGCCATGGCGATCTGCTCATCGCGCGTGGTGAAACCCGGCACCGTGGCGGCCAACGGTCCGGCGGCGCCGAAGATGTCTTCCCAATCGTGCATGCTAATGAAACCGGGCGCGGAACCGCGCCAGCGCAACGTCCCCGGGAGCGAGCGGGTTGCGTAATCGCCAGCGGATGTGGGTGTAGTCCTGCTCCGTGGCTGGACGCGTCTGGGTTGATTCTTTGACGGTCAACTGCCCTTCGCGGCCGAAGGTGACGCCGCCATCGGCGGACAGGCTGACTTCGGCACCCGGGCCGGAGGCCGAGCGCGGCACATAGGTCGTGTTCTGCGGTATGCGCTGCACCACTTCCACGTTCCGCAACGGCGTGGTGCCAGGATTCAGGATACGCACCGTGTAATAGACCTCCTGGCCTTCATGCAGCACCTTGGCGGGCACCAGACGCGCTACATGCTGCCCGCCGACCAGCAATGAATCGTCGCGAACTTCGGCCACCAACTTGACTTTGGGCGCTTCAGCACGCGCGGTACCTTCTGCCAGCTGCGCTCCCAGCAGCAGCCCCAGCAACACCAGCTGCAACGTCATGCAGCCGCGGCCAATGTATACAGCCGCATATTTCAATGAAATCATAGACATAGCATCGATGCGATCAGTTTGTGGCACGACCATCCCATGACAGCGCACGCCCTCCCGGTATAATCCCATGTTTCATGGTTTTCGCCGCGTCAGGTACGCCCCCATGGGCGTCTCACCGAACCGGTCACTGTCGGAGGATTGCGTTGCAATGAGCATGAATGGGACGTTGAAAAGCTGGGTGGATGAAGTCGCGCGACTGACCAAACCTGATTCGATTCACTGGTGCACCGGGTCGGACGCTGAAAACGCCAGCTTGATCGACCTCATGTTGAAAAGTGGCGATCTTATCAAGCTCAACCCCGCCACCCACCCGAACTGTTACCTGCATCGCTCCAGCCCCTCCGACGTCGCCCGCGTCGAACACCTCACCTTCGTCTGCACCCGCAACCGCGACGACGCCGGCCCCAACAACAACTGGATGGATCCCGCCGAGGCGCACCGCAAGGTAGATGCGCTGTTCGAAGGCGCCATGCGCGGCCGGACCATGTACGTGGTGCCCTATTGCATGGGACCGATCGATTCGCCGTTCTCGCGCTGCGGCGTCGAGATCACCGATAGCCCCTATGTGGTCGCCAACATGCGCATCATGACCCGCATGGGCGACGACGCGCTGCGCCGCATCGAGCGCGACGGCACGTTCGTCAAGGGCCTGCACTCCATCGGCGACCTGAACCCGGAACGCCGTTTCATCATGCATTTCCCGGAACAGCTGACCATCAAGAGCGTGGGTTCGGGCTACGGCGGCAACGCGCTGCTGGGCAAGAAGTGTCATGCGCTGCGCATCGCCAGCTGGCAGGCGCGCGAGGAAGGCTGGCTGGCCGAGCACATGCTCATCATGGGGGTGCAGAACCCGCAGGGCGAGATCCACTACATTGCCGGCGCCTTCCCCTCGGCGTGCGGCAAGACCAACCTGGCCATGCTGGTGCCGCCGGAGTCGATGCCGGGCTGGAAGGTCTGGACGGTGGGGGATGATATTTGCTGGCTGCAGGTGGGGGCGGATGGCCAACTGCGCGCCATCAACCCGGAAGCGGGTTATTTCGGGGTGGTGCCCGGCACCAACCGGAAGACCAACAAGAGCGCTTTCGAGATGATCCAGCACGACACGATTTTCACCAACGTGGCGGTCACCGCCGACAACCAGCCCTGGTGGGAAGGGTTGGACAGCGGCACGCCGGTCACCGATTGGCAGGGCAAGCCCTACACCGGCACCGGCCCGGCGGCGCACCCGAATTCGCGCTTCACGGTCTCCGCCAAACAGAACCCGGCCTACTCGAGCCTGGCGGAAGCTCCCGAGGGCGTGCCGATTTCGGCCATCCTGTTCGGCGGCCGGCGCCGCGAGGTCGCGCCCCTGGTATATGAAGCCCGCAGCTGGTCGCACGGCGTGCTGATCGGTGCCGGCATGGCCTCGGAAACCACCGCGGCCGCGGTCGGCCAGATGGGCGTGGTGCGCCGGGATTCAATGGCTATGAAGCCGTTCGCCGGCTACAACTTCGGCGACTACTGGCAGCATTGGCTGTCGTTCGAGGGCAAGGCCAAGAAGCTGCCCAAGGTGTTCCACGTCAACTGGTTCCGCCAGGACGGCAATGGCAAGTTCATGTGGCCGGGCTTCGGCGAGAACCTGCGCGTGCTGCGCTGGGTCATCGATCGTTGCGAAGGCAAGGCCGGCGCGGTCGAGACCGCCATCGGCTATCTGCCGGCGGCGAGCGACCTGGACATGGGCGGCGTCAAGGTCGACGCGGAGGCTCTCAAGACACTGCTATCCATCGACGCCACCAGCTGGCGCCAGGAAGTCGAATCCATCGGCAAGTACCTGGACGAGTTCAAGGACCGGGTCCCGGCCAAGCTGCACGAAGAACTGCGCACCGTAGCGACGAAGTTGGGCTAAAGAGTGAACCTGGGCCGCGGCCGCAACGGCCGCGGCTATTCCCTCGCGAACTCGCTATTCTTCGCAGACGTAGCGCAACGTCAGGGTCGAGCCGATCTCCGGCACCCGGCCGAAACCGATGAAGCCGTCGCCCTTCAGTTGCATGCTGTCGCGGCGGACGAAGGCCTCCTCCCCCTCCTTGGTGGTGACGAAGGTGCCGTTGGTGCTCTGGTCCACCAGCAGGAATTTATTGCGGCTGAACTCGATGCGGGCGTGCAGCCGCGAAATCAGGTTGCCCTTCACCACCACGTCGTTTTCCTCGGCACGACCTATGGTGATGTTGCTGCGGTGGTCGTCGACCACGATCTCCTGGCCGAGAAACTTCAGCCGCAACCGGCGCTGGGGTCGTTCACGCGCCCCCGCCGAAGCGCCCAGCGCGATTGCCGGCAACATGCTGGTGGCATCTTCCTTCTGCCATAGCACTTCGTAGAGGTCATCCTCGCTGGACTTGCCCTTGAGGGTGGCCACGTCGATCTGGCGCACCGCCGACTGCCATTCGGGTGCCAGGCGCTCGACCATGGCGCCGGTGATCATGATCTGGCCGGCCTTGGCCTGGCTGGTCATGCGGTTGGCGGTGTGCACGGCGGCGCCGAAAATGTCCCGGTTCTCCAGCACCACCGGTCCGAAATGGCCGCCGATGCGGATGGCCACCGGCTGGCCCTCGACCTTCAAGCCGGCATGAGTGCGGATGTCGTGCTGCATGCGGCTGCCGGCGTTGAGCGCGTCATTGGCGGTGGGAAAGGTCGCCATGATCTCGTCGCCGATGGTCTTGATCACGGTGCCATGATTCTGTTCGGTGGCCGACCGCATGATTTCCACGCAGGTCAATACCATGTCGCGGGCGCGCAAGTCCCCCATGATCTCGTAGATCCGGGTACTGCCCACCACGTCGGCGAACAAAATGGCTAGTTCGATGTCTCGTCCCATGGCTCCCGCGGCACCGCCTTGGCTCGGCCCGTGTAGGCCCCCTGCTGGTTCGCCTGGGCATGATACAACAACGCGACATAACATTGTCCGCCGCCGCCGACAGAGGAATCGGGGGGGCCCGGTCTGGCATCCGGGGTCCGGCAAGTCGGGGCTGGCAGGGGGTAAGCCAGCATAGAGGCCCTGGGGCAGCCTACCTGCCGGGACGATAGGTGCGCTTCGTATGACCCGTCAGCTGAGCGGGATAGAAATACACCTCGCGCAGATCGCCACGACTGTAGCGATCTGCCTGATCGTTGAAGTGCGGAGACTTGGGGTTACCGCTCTCGCCGCCTGCGGAAACAGCGCGTGCCCGCACCTTGTCTCCGAACTCGACGATGGCGACGAAGCTGTTGCCGCTCGTGCCGTAGTGGCGTTTGACGCCGGGCCTCGGACGTACGCCGAAGGAAGCAAGCGAACCCCACTGCGCGGACGTAAAGCCCACCGGGAGGCTCGGCGCGTCATCATCGAACGGCTGCACGATGTCGCCGGTGAGGCGTTGGAAACGATTGATGTGCCCCCACGGCGTGCGCCAGTTGCCGAAGTCTCCGACCAGCCGGTTCGATGCGCTCAGCAGAGCCTGCAACTTTTGTTCGGAGGTCGCACGGTCAGCCATGAAATCATAAATCGGAACATTGGCGTCACGCGCCTTGCCCGCCACCTCCTTCCACAGTGCCTCGCCCCAGAACACCGCCAGCGACGTCGCCGCGGAGCCCACCGCCCACTGATAGTCCCATTGCCGTAGCATCTCGATCTGCTCCTTGAGCTGCGCGCGCAGTGGCTGATCGGCCGCCAGGCCGTCATAGGCTTGCAACAGCGGCGGGATCAAGCGAGCAAAGGCCGTGAGGTAAGGGTCATAAGCGGCTGCTTGCAGCGACGAGATGGTGAAATCCTTGCGGTTTTCCAACACGCGGATGGCGTGCAGACCGCGCGGATTCTCGCCGACGCTGTCCATGTAGCGCGGAAACTTCTCGCGCCTGGGGCTGAACTCGGCCGCCGCCGAATACGGCCAGTTGTTGGTATTCATGATCCAGCCATTGCCGGGATTGAACACATAGGGCAACTCGTCGAGCCGGTGCAGACCTTGCCAGTCGGTGGCCGGATCGCTGCCGTCGACCGGCTTGGTGTAGTCGAAGCGATCGTCGCGCCTGGGCACGAACTGCGGGTGCAGGTACGCAATGTTGCCCTCCGCATCGGCATAGATGGTGTTATTCGACGAGTTGGCCTGCAACTGCGCGACTTTCAGATACGCCTGATAGTCACGGGCCTTGGTCCGCAGGAACGACTGCTGAAGCGCTTCGGACGGCCGATGCATCAGCGCGATGCTCACCCACTTGCCGTCGACCTCGCGCACGATGGGGCCGCGATGAGTCTTGTAGACCGTGAACGTCCGGGTCGCAAGCCTGTCGTTGCTGGTCCGATACGGCACGTCGATCTTCACGCTCTTGAGCGGACGCCACTCGCTGCCATACTTGTAGCGCAGCTGGCCGTCGACGGTCTCGAGGAATTCATCGACCACGTCGACGCCGCTCGAGGTGTGCATCCAGCCCAGGCGATCGTTGAACCCCTGGTAGATGAAGAACTGTCCCCAGGTCGCGGCTCCATAGGCATTGAGCCCTTCGTCGCTGGTCACCTGCAGCTCGGAGCGAAAGAAGAACGACGTGTGGGGATTGATCAGCAGCATGGCATGGCGCTGCGCCGTGATCGAAGGTGCCAGTGCGAATCCGTTGGATCCGCTCGGCTCGCGGAACACGCTCGGATCCTCGTCAGCAAGCATTGCGACCTGCCGCTTGCCGTAAAACGCCTCGAGCTGGCTCAACGACACGCGCTCGATGTCGCCGCCGATACTGCCCTCGCTGAAAGTGAGCGCCATCCAGGGCTCGAAGCGACGAATGACTCGCGGTTTCACCTCACTATGGGTGTGGAGGTAGTAGTTCAGGCCATCGGCCCAGGCCGTCATCAGCGCCTGCAACCACTGGGGGCTGGTGGCGTAGCGCGCCTGGATGTCCATCGGGTCGATGAACAGCTTCATGCGCAGATCTTTGTAGATGGCGCTTTCGCCTTCGGCCTCCGCCAGCCGGCCCATCGAATTCAGATAGTTGGTCTCTATCCGGTTGAAGTCGTCTTCGGCCTGGGCGTAGATCATGCCGAACACGGCGTCCGCGTCAGTCTTGCCGCGGACGTGAGCGATGCCCCAATCGTCGCGGACGATAGTGATTCGCTTGGCGTGCTGCTCCCAGCGGGCGCTCTCGGCCGGTGCCGCGACACTCGTCTGGGTAACGAAACCAACCAGCAACAGGCACAAAACTATCTTCATGGGATCAGGGGCAGCGTGATATGCGAGGGATACTGCTTCGAATGGTGAATGGTTTGGATAGCCTTGCGCAATTCCGCGTCTTCTCCGAACCCATGACCCGTGTTCGGGTTACGGTCGAACCGCGGGAAATTGCTGCTGGAGATGTCCAACCGGATACGGTGACCTTTTTTGAACACGTTACTGGTCGCCCACAGGTCGATGGTATATTCATAGACCTTGCCCGGCTCGATCAGTGTAGGATGCTCGAAGGACTGCCGATACCGGGCGCGAATGATGCTGTCCACCAGGTTATAGGCCTTGCCGTCCACATGAACGTCGATCAGCTTCGCCGTGAAATCTGTGTCGGGCGCCGATGAAGCGGCATATAGTGTCACAGTAATCGGCCCGGTGACTTCGGTGTCTTTGCTTAACCTGGGCGTCGTGAACACCAACACATCGTCGCGCTCTCCCAAATCACCCTGCTCCAGCGGTCCGGCCGTCAGGCCACGCGCCATCACACTTCCCCCACGTGTCGGAACCGGATTCTCCGGGTCGTACACATAGGTTGCGGGCTTGCTCGATGCCGACGGTTTGCGAGGACTCAGCTGGCCACCATTGTGCAGGTAGTACTTCGTATACTGCGTCCGAGCCAGCGGCCATTCCTGTTCGTCGCGCCAACGATTCTCGCCCATGACGAAGATACGCACCGGAGCCTCCTTCATGAAGCCGGTGTCTTCGCCCTTCAACCAGTGATCGAACCAGCGACGATGCAAGGCCTCGAAATCGATGCGCGCTGCGGGCCCGAACTCCAGCTCGCCGATGACGCTGCGACGAAAATGCTCCCAGGGACCGATGACCAACTTCTGACCGTGCCGGGATTTCTCGCTATATGCGTGGTCACGCATGCCGGTGTAGCTCGTCAACGTACCGTGGAGAAACGCGTCGTACCAGCCGCCGATGTTCAGCGAAGGAACATCGATCTGCGAGATGCGCGATTCGACATCGAACATCTTCCAGTACGCGTCGTAGTTCGGGTGCGCCAGCCAGTCGCGCCAGTGCGGCACGTTGAAACCGAAGGTCTTGTCCATAGTCTTCAGCGGCAGGTGCTTGAGCATCTTTTCCCA
>Ga0182745_1000100_pt1 | contig 122046 bp, 114 predicted proteins | sample eDN3rd30CKraftBY_FD_128523 | JGI IMG/M metagenome (GOLD analysis project Ga0182745, IMG submission 128523) | Enriched backyard soil microbial communities from Emeryville, California, USA - eDNA 3rd pass 30_C Kraft BY (version 2) (version 2) | ecosystem: Environmental > Terrestrial > Soil >...
GATGCCTATGTCCGCCCGCCCTTCGAGCAGCATCTGCGCAATCTCGGTGGGGCTGCCCTGGTGCATCTGCAGGCGCACCCTGGGATAGCGCTGGCGAAACTGCGCCACGATGTTGGGCAGCACGTAGCGCGCCTGCGTGTGGGTGGTGGCGATGGTCAGCTCGCCCGCGTCCTGCTGGCTGAACTGGTCGGCCAGGCTGCGGATGTTCTGCGCGTCGAGCAGCAGCCGTTCCACGATCTTCAACAGTTCGCGCCCCGGCTCGGTCATGCCCAGCAACCGCTTGCCACGGCGGATGAACAGCTCCACGCCAAGCTCGTCCTCGAGGTCCTTGATGTGTTTGGACACGCCCGACTGCGAGGTATAGAGCGCATTCGCCACCTCGGTCAGGTTGAAGTTCTGCCGCACGGTTTCCCGCACGATGCGCAGCTGCTGAAAATTCATGCCGATTCTCCCGTCCTTCATGCGTGTCTGCATCGAGCTGTCCGTGTCGGCTCAGCCGGCCAATGCCTCCTGTTCGAACAGACGCAGCCGCGACGGCACGATCCGCACTTCCTGGCCCGGCGTCAAGTCCAGCCTCGCCAGTTCGCTCAGCGGCACTTCCACTTCGAAGTACTGTTCCTGTTCCAGCCCTTCCAGTTCCACCCGGCTGCTGCTGCCGAGGAACAGCACGCGGGTAACCTTCGCCGCCAGGCCGCCTTCGGTGGCCAGGTCGGTGACGATGTTCAGCTCGTGCGGCCGTGCGAAGGCCAGTACGTCCACGCCGGCGGCAAAATCCGCCTCCGTGGCCAGGCGCACCGAGCCCACCTGCACGCCGCCTTCCTCCACCCGGCCATGGAACAGGTTCACCGAACCGAGAAAGCCGTACACGAAAGGACTGGCGGGGTGATTGTAGACTGCTTCCGGCGCGCCCTGCTGCTCCACTTTGCCATGATTCATCAGCACCACGCGGTCGGCCACTTCCAATGCTTCCTCCTGGTCGTGGGTCACGAAGATGGAGGTGACGTGCAATTCCTCGTGCAGATTGCGCAGCCAGCGCCGCAGTTCCTTGCGCACCTTGGCGTCGAGCGCGCCGAACGGTTCGTCGAGCAGCAGTACCTGCGGCTGCACCGCCAGCGCGCGCGCCAGGGCGATGCGCTGGCGCTGTCCGCCCGACAATTGCGCGGGGTAGCGGTCGGCCAGCCAGTCGAGCTGCACCAGGTTCAGCAGTTCATGCACCTTATCCGCAATGCGTGCTTCGTTCGGCCGCTGCCCGCGCGGTTTCACGCGCAGGCCGAACGCCACGTTGTCGAACACCGTCATGTGCTTGAACAGCGCATAGTGCTGGAACACGAAACCCACCTGGCGCTCGCGCACGTGCGTGTTGGTGGCATCGCGCCCTTCCAGCAGCACGCTGCCGGCGTCGGCCTGTTCCAGCCCGGCGATGATGCGCAGGAGCGTGGTCTTGCCGCAGCCCGAAGGCCCCAGCAGCGCCACCAGCTCGCCCTCGTGAAAGTTGAGACTGACGTCGTCCAGCGCCACGAAGGAACCGAAGCGTTTGTGGATATTGCGTACCTGGATGCTCATGCGGGTTTCTCCGTGCCTGCCGCGCCGGCGCCCTGGCCGTCTGCGGCGCGGTGTTCCACCCAGGTTTTGATCACCAGGGTCACCAGCGCCAGCAAGGCCAGCAGCGATGCCACCGCGAAGGCGGCGGCGAAGTTGTATTCGTTGTAGAGGATTTCCACCTGCAGCGGCATGGTGTTGGTGGCGCCGCGGATCTTGCCCGACACCACCGACACCGCGCCGAATTCGCCCATGGCGCGCGCGTTGGCCAGGATCACGCCGTACAGCAGGGCCCAGCGGATGTTGGGCAGCGTCACGTGCCAGAACATCTGCCAGCCGCTGGCGCCAAGCACGATCGCCGCTTCCTCCTCTTCCTTGCCCTGCGACTGCATCAGCGGAATCAGCTCGCGTGCCACGAAGGGAAAGGTGACGAAGATCGTGGCCATCAGGATGCCGGGCAGCGCGAAGATCAGGCGGATGTCGTGCGCCGCCAGCCAGGCGCCGAACCAGCCGTTGGCGCCGAACAGCAGGATGTACATCAGGCCCACCACCACCGGCGATACCGAGAACGGCAGATCGATGAAGGTGAGCAGGAACTGCTTGCCGCGAAATTCGAACTTGGCGATCAGCCAGGCCGCGGCCACGCCGAACACCAGGTTCAAGGGTACCGATACCAGCGCCACCGTGAGCGTCAGCCGGATGGCGGATAGCGCATCGGGTTCGATCACCGCCGCCAGGTACGGTCCCCAGCCACGGCGCAGCGCTTCGAAGAACACCGCGATCAAAGGCATGAGAATGAACAGGGCAAAATAGCCTAGCCCCAGGCCAAGCAGGGTGTACTTGAGCCACGGCGTTTCACGCGTGGCGCTGTTGCGCTCGTAGCGCGAAGCGGCAACGGTGCTGATGGCGCTCATGACGGCCTCCCCAAACGCCGCGCGCTGAAGCTCTGCAGCGCATTGATCACCAGCAGCATCACGAAGGAGAACCCAAGCATCACCGCGCCCACCGCGGTGGCGCCCGCGTAGTCGAACTGTTCCAGCTTGGTGATGATCAACAGCGGCGTGATTTCCGACACCATGGGAATATTGCCGGCAATGAAGATCACCGAGCCGTATTCGCCCACCGCGCGCGCAAAGGCCAGCGCAAAACCGGTCAACAGCGCGGGCGTGAGCAGCGGCAACAGCACGTGGCGAAAGGTTTGCCAGCGCGAAGCGCCCAGGCTGGCGGCGGCTTCCTCCAGTTCGGTTTCGATGTCTTCCAGCACCGGCTGCACCGTGCGCACCACGAACGGCAGGCCGATGAATATCAAGGCTACCAGCACGCCAAGCGGCGTGAACGCCACGCGGATGCCGAACACGCCTTCGATGATGCTGCCCAGCCAGCCATTGCCCGCATACAGCGCGGTGAGCGCGATGCCCGCCACCGCGGTGGGCAGCGCAAACGGCAGGTCCACCAGCGCATCGACGATGCGGCGGCCGGGGAACGAATAGCGCACCAGCACCCAGGCCAGCAGCAGCCCGAACACCGTATTGATCATGGCGGCAAGCAGCGAGGCGCCGAACGATAGCTTGTAGGAGGCCACCAGGCGCGGTTCGCTTATCGCGTTCCAGAAGCCGGCCGCACCCAGTTCGCTGGCGCGCAACAGCAGCGCCGCCATCGGAATCAGCACGATCAGGCAGAGATAGAACAGGGTGTAACCCAGTGTCAGCCGGTAGCCCGGCAGCACGTGCGCGGGGCGGGGCGGGCGGGCAGCGCCCGAAACGATTGCCATCATCGAGACTCCGTTGAAAACGGGCGGCAGTGTAATGAGGGGGCCTGTGGCAGCTGAACCAATAAATGGTGGATTGCTTATTCCGCATCCTGCATAAGCGCGAAGTGCGCGAGATGCGCTCAACGCTGCTGAATGCGATGCCTGGACGACCGCGGCTTTTCGCTCTGCCAACGCGTGTAGTGACGCACCGCGGCCAGGCAACTGCCACGCCCCCGCCGTCCGCCGGAGGGTGCCAGCGGTGTCGCGGCAGCGGCCTGTGCCAACAGCCGGCGCAGCAAACCGGCGGCCTCGAGCGCGCCCTGTCCCGGCGCCAGCGTATGCAATTGCAAACCCCAGACGGTGGCAAGCGCCGCCGCCTGGGCGGACGAAAGCAGCGTATCGTCGCCCGCTGCCAGCAGATGGCCACGTACGCGCAGCGCCTGTTGCGAGAGCACCAGGTCGAGATCCCGGGCCGCTCCGCCGCTGGCGGGCTTGGCACCAAGAAAGTCGAAACGGCCCGGATGCGCCGGCGCCACCAGGATCAGTTCCGCCACGCGGTCCGGGCGGTCGGCCGCCACCACCACGCCGGCCAGGGCGCCGAAACCCTGCGCCACCAGCCGCACCGGCTGCGCCTGGCGCAACACGGCGGCGCGCAACGATGCGGCCCATTCGGCAAGCACCGGACGTGTGGGATCCAGTAGTTCGAGCGTGCATGCCCGTGGTAACTGCGCCTGCAGCCAATCCGCCACGAACGGTCCACTGTCCTCGCGACAGCCAGGGACGAACAGCAGAGGAGTCACGCCGGCTACCCTGCCTTGGGTATCAGAGGCCGTAGATCTGGTCGAACACGCCGCCATCGCTGAAGTGCGTGGCCTGCGCCTGCGCCCAGGAACCGAACACGTCGCGCACGGTGAACAGTTCAAGCTGCGACCGCCACGCCAGTTCGTCCGCCTGCACCAGTTCCGGATGGCGCGGCCGGTAGTAGTTTCTGGCGGCGATGGCCTGGCCTTCGGCGGAGTACAGATAGTCGAGATAAGCGCGCGCCAGGTCGGTCTGCCCCTTGGGTTCGGTGTTGCCCTCCACCACCGCCACCGGCGGCTCGGCCAGTATCGATACCGAGGGCACCACGATTTCGAGCTGGTCGGGGCCAAGTTCCTTGAGCGCCAGGAACGCTTCGTTTTCCCAGGAAATCAGCACGTCGCCGATGCCGCGCTGCACGAAGGTGGTGGTGGCGCCGCGCGCGCCGGAATCGAGCACCAGCACGTTCTTGTACACCGCCTGCACGAACGCCTGCGCGCTGGCGTCGTCGCCGCCCGGTTGACGGAGCGCATAACCCCACGCGGCCAGGTAGTTCCAGCGCGCACCGCCGGAAGTCTTGGGGTTGGGGGTAACCACGCCCACGCCGCTCTGGGTCAGGTCGTCCCAGTCCTCGATGTGCTTGGGGTTGCCCTTGCGCACCAGGAACACGATGGTGGAGGTGTACGGGGAACTGTTTTCCGGCAGTTTGCTTTCCCAATCGGCGGGGATCTTGCCGGTGCGCTCGGCGACGGCATCGATGTCGTAGGCCAATGCCAGCGTCACCACGTCGGCGTCAAGTCCGTCGATCACCGCGCGCGCCTGCGAGCCGGAACCGCCATGCGATTGCGACACGCTCACCTGTTCGCCGGTGGTTTCCCGCCAATGCGCGGCAAAGGCGCGGTCGAATTCCTGGTACAGCTCGCGGGTGGGATCATAGGACACGTTGAGCAGCGTGCGGCCGGCACCGCCACTGCCCGCGTCGCCGCCGCAGCCCACCAGCAGCAAAGCCGCCAGCGTGGGGATGATCAGACGCTTGGTATTCATGGGGTGCTCCGTGGGGTGTGCCTGCAAAGGCGTGCATTCTGCGCGGGCGCCTTGGCGCCGCGAACCAACTTTTCGTGGATTGCTTATGAAGAGAGTGGCAAAAGGCGGGACGTTTTAAACAACAGCCCGCTTTCTTCGCAGAAGAAAACGGGCTGCCTTCAAGGCGGTTGCTCTCAGAAGCTGTAGCGTACCGTGGCGCCCCAGGTTCTGGGATCGCCGAGCACGGCGGCGTAATGGCCGGTGTTGCCGGCGCCGGGCAGCAGCTGTTCGAAGTAATCGCGGTCGGTGAGGTTGCGCGACCACAGGAACGCCGACCAGCTGTTGTCGGAACGGAAGCCGATGCGGCCGTTCACCAGCGCATAACCGTCGACGTTCAGGTAGCGCGAGGGCGACGGGCTGGAGGAAAACTCCGAACGGTAGTAGGTATCGAGCCCCACGAAGAATTCGCCATCGTTGCCGAGCCAGGTCGCCGCCTTGGCGTATTCGCCGCCAAGCGAGATCGCATTGCGCGAGATGCCCGGCAGGCGTCCGCCGGAAACATCCTTGAACGCCACCGGCGCGCCCACTTCCTCGAGCGGCAGCGGCGCATTGGTGAAGGACACGTACTTGCCGTCGGTATAGGCATACGCAGCCTGGAACGAGAAATCACCGAGCAGCACCCGGGCGTCGACCTCGAAACCCTTCACGCGCACTTTCTCGGCATTGGCCAGGTAGCCGCGGTTCACGGAAAGATCGGCGGTCTGCACCTGCGCCTGGTAGTCCTCGATGTCGGTCTGGTACAGCACGAAGTTCAGCGTGGAGCCCGGCAGCGGCGAGGTTTTCAGGCCAAGTTCGTAATGCTGCACGTACTCGGGTTTTATCACCGCCAGTTCGGTCATCACGCGGCCGGCATCACTCGGCAGGCCGCCGAGGTTGAGGCCCACCGGCTTGAAGCCGGTGCTGTAGGTGCCGTACACGTTGGCACGGTCGCCAAGCGCGTATTTCAGCGTGACCTGTCCGGTGATGTTGTCGTCGTCGATGTTGGCCTTGAACGATTGGTTGTTGTAAACCGAGTTCTGGATCGCGATCAGTGCCGGATCGTCGGTTTGCAGCCCGCCCACCACGGTACGCTGGAAGTCCACGTCCTTCTCGTCGTAGTTGAAGCGCAGGCCGGTCAACAGATCCAGGCGGTCGGTGAGCGCCCAATCCAACTGGCCGTACAGGGCGGCGCTGAAGGTTTCCAGGCCCGGACTGCTGGACGTGCCAAGGCCATCGAGCAGGCCCGGCGTGCGCCACAGGGCTTCGTCGGCGGGGTTCGAGATCAGGAAGCGCCATTGCGCCGGCCCGGTTTCCTCGCGGTGCACGGGATCGGATTCCAGTTCCTGCTTGATGGCAAACAGGCCGAACACGCCACTGACGCGGTCGGTCAGGGCGCCGGCCCAGCGGAATTCCTGCGACAGCTGTTCATGATCCGACGGCGCCTGCGACAGCGTCAGCGCCGGCAGGCCGAGGAAGTCGCGGTCGTTGGACGGGCGCCAGTCCCAGAAATACCAGGCGGTGGTGGAGGTGAAGGTGCCGCCGAAGATTTCATGGTCGATGTTCAGCGACACGCCGCCGATGTCGTTGCCCGAACGCCATTCGGTGTCCTGGTCGATCACGCGGGCGAAGGGATCGCGCGGCGGGTTGTAGCCGAGGTCGGCGATGATGGTTTCGAACTGGCGGTACTCCGAACGCTGGTTGCGCACCGAACCGGCGAACACCTGCGCGTAGCCCACCGGGTCCTGCCGCGACAGCTCGGTGATCAGGCGTGCCTCGGTCCTGTCGCTGATGTCCCACAGCAACTGGCCGCGCAGGGCCCAGTTTTCGATGGTGTTCACATCTTCGCCGGTGGTGATGTTCTTCAGGGTGCCGTCGCGCTGCGTGGTCGAAAAGGACAGGCGGCCGGCCAGCGTATCGGTGAGTCCGCCGGTGGCGGTGCCCTTCAGCTGCGCGTAGTCGTAGTTGCCGGTATTGAATTCGACCTGGGCGCTTTTTTCGAACTCGGGTTTCCTGGTGGTCACGTTGAACGCGCCGGCGGTGGTGTTCTTGCCGTAGAGCGTGCCCTGCGGACCGCGCAGCACTTCGATGCGTTCCACGTCGATGAAGTCCAGCGTGGTGATGGCGGGCCGCGCGAAGAATACGCCGTCTATATAGTAGCCGACGCCGGGATCGATGCCGTCGTTGGTCAGGCCGAAGGTGGTGCCCTGGCCGCGGATGCTGATCGCGGTGTTGCGCGGGTTGGACGAATACAGCTGCACCGAGGGAATCAGTTCCTTGATGCGGTTGACGTTGAAGCTGCCGGTATCGACGAGCAGTTCGCCATCGACCACGGTCACCGGAATCGGCACGTCCTGGGCCAGCTCTTCGCGGCGGCGCGAGGTTACCCGGACTTCTTCGATAGGGCTGGCGTTTGCCGCAAGCAGCAGCGGCTGGCTGCTCTGGTCCTGCGTGGACGCGGACGGCTGCGCAGTTGCCGTCTGCACGAAGGCGCTCAAGGCGGCGCCGGACCCCAAGGCCAGCAAGGCCAGTCGGTAGGTATGTTTCATGGTTTCTCCTGTCGATATTCCGGGTAATGGCTAACGGGCCGGCACTCTACGGAAGCCCTTCCTATCGACGAACCAAGAAATTCAGCAATGCTTAGCAATATTTTTGCTAGCCGCTGCCCGCGCTTCAGCAGCGCTGGCAGCGCAAGTGTTGCTTTTGCAGCAGCAAACCGGCGCGCAGCACTGCCCAGGCAGCCGCCGCTTTGCAATAAAAGAAATATTTTCCCCGTAAAAACCAGTACTTCGCGCATTCCTTTCCATGGCTCTCCCTGACTTGGCACGGCGTCTGCAATGCACGCCGCCTGAGTTGCACACCCAGACTTTTCACTCATTCCCATCAGGAGAACCGCATGTTTTTCGTTACCCCGACACCGCGCCCCGGCGCGCTTTCACGGCTTTCCGTGCTGGCGCTGGCCGTCGCCGCCGGCACCCAGTCGCTCGCGCAGGAGCAAACGCTCGCCGCCGCGAGCAACATCGACGTCATCTACGTGACCTCGCGCAACCGCGTGGAAGTAGCGCAGGACGTGCCGCTGCCCATCCAGGTACTCGGCGAGGCCGAACTGCAGCGCGAGGACATCACCACGCTGTGGGATCTGCCGTTCAAGATTCCCAACCTGCAGCTGAACAATCCCAACGAGAACGCGCGCAAGGTCAGCCCTGGCATCCGCGGTCTTGGCCGCGGCGGCGCCAACGATTCGATGGAGCAAAGCGTGGGCGTGATCGTCGATGGCGTCACGCTCTACTATTCCGGCCAGGGCTGGTCGGACTACGTGGACCTGGAGCGCATCGAAGTGCTGCGCGGTCCGCAGGGCACGCTGATCGGCAAGAACACCAGCCTTGGCGCGATCAAGATCGTCACCAAGACGCCAAGCTTCGACCAGTCGTCCGACTTCGAGCTGAGCACCGGCGACTACAACTCGCTTGGCGGCAAGTTCTCCACCACCGGCCCGCTGGTGGACGACGTGCTGGCCTACCGCGCCGCCTTCTCGGTGGACCGGGTGGACGGCCTTTACGAGAACACGTTCCAGAACGCCGGGCGCACCAAGGAAACCTGGCGCGAACAGAACCGTCTTTCCGGCCGCGTGCAGCTGCTGTGGACGCCCACACCCGACTTCAGCGGCCGCTTCATCATCGACAAGTTCCGCTCCAGCGAGCGGGTGAACACCGGCAACGTGGTGGTGTCCAACGGCCCCACCACCTGGGGCGACGGCACGCCGCGGCCCACGGTCACGCCGATCGCCTACGACCCGGTGGGCGACTACGTGAACTACGGCTTCCTCGGCCGCTACACCCAGCGTGCCGCCTGGTTTCACAACGACGACGGCACCGTGTTCCAGCCGGAAATCGGCACCACCGACATCGGCAACGAACTGGCGCGCCCGCAGGAAACCAACCAGCACGGCGTGTCCGCCGAATTCAACTGGACGCTCGGCGACTATTCGCTGACCTCGATAAGCGCCTACCGCTACCAGGATTTCATGATCAAGAACGGCAACCAGGACGGTAAGTTCCAGATTGCCAACAGCGGCCAGGACCTGTGGAACGAACAAACCTCCCAGGAATTCCGCATCGCCTCCGGCCCCGGCGACTTTTCCTGGCAGACCGGCCTGTACTATCTCGACGCCCGCGTGTACAGCGACGATCCCAGCCGCTACTACCAGGATTCCGGCGCCTTCTACGCATCGGTGCCCGACTACACGCGCCTGATCGCCACCGGCACCGGCCGCGAACTGCTGCGTAAATCTCTGGACCACGTCTGGGAATCCTCCGTGACCGACGCGCGGGTGGAAAGCCTCGGCCTGTTCGGGCAGGTGGATTGGTTCATCACGGACAGCGTGTCGCTCAACCTCGGCTTTCGCCAGACCTGGGAAGACAAGACCAACCGCATCCGCCAGGAACACGATCTGGTGGGCGAAAACCTGCAGGCGCTCGGCGCGCGCCTTGGCGCCAGCGCGGAAGACATCGCCGCGGCACAGCGCACGCGCGACGATCGCATCACGCCGGCGTTCGACTGGGTGGAAGGCAAGCCGATCGACGCCTCGCTGCAGGCCTGGAACGTGGGCCTGAGCTACCAGCTGGCGGACGACGTGCTGCTGTATGGCTCGGTGGGCAAAGGCGTTAAATCCGGTTTCATCTACTTCGAACAGCAGACGTTGCCGGGCGATCCGGACTTCGAGACCACGATCCGCCCCGAGGAAGCGCTGGACTACGAGCTTGGCATCAAGTCCACGCTGCTCGACCGCCGCTTGCTGTTGAACGTGAACCTTTATCGCACCGAGGTGACCGACTACCAGGCGTCCTGGACCCGTACCGATCCGCGCGACGACGCCTCCACCCTGTCGAGCTGGGGCAACGCCCCCGAAGTGCTGGCGCAAGGCGTGGAACTGGAAGCGCGCTACCAGGTGGCGGACAACTTCAGCCTGAACTTCAGCGGTGCCTACAACCAGGCCACCTACGAAGCCGAATGGCTGGTGCAGGAACCGTTCCTGCCCACCACGCAGTTCCGCGACGCCAAGGGCCAGCAGATCGGCAACGTGCCGAAAACCACGCTCAACTTCGGGCTCAACTACGACATCCCGGTTGGCCGCTACAACGGCCGGGTAACGCTGAGCAACAGCTGGCGCGACGGCTTCTACCTGAGCGACGTCCAATCGCCGCTCACCTGGCAGGATTCCTACACGCTGAGCAATCTCAGCTTCGGCATCTCGGCGCCGGACGACAGCTGGGACCTGAGCCTGCTGCTGCGCAACGCCTTCGACGTGGATTACGACCTGAGCCACGGCAACTGGACCGGCTCGGGCGCCGAAACCAAGGTGATCGGCCAGCCGCGCTTCGCGTCGGTGATTTTCCGCACGCGCTTTTGAGTGCCCTCCAGTCAGAAGTGGAGCCCGGCGTTTACAGCGCATCGCGCTGTGCCGGGCGGAACTCCAAAGAAAAATCCCGGCTCTGGGGACAGAGCCGGGATTTTTTATGGATACCCCAAGCGTCAGCCCAGGAATTCATTCAACGGCTTCAGTGCGGCAGCGGCTTGTAGTTGTCGTGGCAGGCCTTGCAATGATTCGAGAATTCCACGGAGACCTCATAGGCCTGGTTGTAGTCGCCATGCTCGATCAGTTCGACCACGTGGCGCGCGCGTTCCTGATACTGCTGGGCCGACAGCACCGCATCTTCCGCATAGCCCCAGCCGGCAAAGAAACCTTCTATCCGGCCAAAAGCCTGTTCCAGGCGATTGGCCAGTTCGATCGCCGAATCGGGTTCCTCCAGCGAAATACTGGCCTGCATTTCGTTGAGATCGAATTCGACGGCTTCCATCAGTTCCTCGAAATCGAAAGCGGCAGGTTCCGCGGCATGGAGCGGGGAAAGGGAAAGCACGCTGAGAACGGTCAGTAAAAATAAAGTGTTGCGCATAAGACTGTTTTTGCAATGAGAAAAAGGAAAAGCGCCTGGCCCGCGGACGCGTGCCCACGGGTCATGGCGTTTCGGCGGGAACACCCCGGCGTCAGGCGAGAATGTCCTGTACCACCCGGCCGAACGTGGTCGTGGGCCGTTCGGAGCGGCCCTGGTTGCGGAAGATCACCCGCTTGAAATCCAGGCCGAGCTGATTGAGCACGGTGGCCTGCAGATCATAGGTATCCACTTCCTCGCCCGGGTTGGCGCGCAAACCAATCTCGTCGGTATTGCCATAGGAGTGGCCCGCCTTGACACCACCGCCGGCCAGCCATTGGGTATAGCCCCACGCGTTGTGGTCGCGGCCGTTGCCCGACTCGCTCCAGGGGCTGCGCCCGAACTCGGAAGTCCACACCACCAGCGTGCTGTCGAGCAGGCCGCGCTGCTTGAGGTCGGCCAGCAGGCCGGCAATCGGCTTGTCGACGATTGCCGCATGCTTGCCGTGGTTGGCTTCCAGGCCGGTGTGGGCATCCCAGTCCACCATGTCGCCATCGACGTCGGCGCGGCCCGACATGACCTGGATGAAACGTACGCCGCGCTCCGCCAGACGCCGGGCACGCAGCAGCTGCTCGCCATAGCCGCTGGTTAGCGGATCGTTCAGTCCATAAAGCTCATGGGTGGCCGCCGATTCCTGGCTCAGATCCACCGCTTCGGGCGCGGTATCCTGCATGCGGTAGGCCAGTTCGAAGGATTCCGCGCGCGCCCTCAGCTCGGTGTCGGAGGGGCTGGCGCCGTCATGCAGTGCGTTGAGCCTTCCCAACAGATCCAGTGCACGGCGCTCCTGGCGTTTGCTGAAAAGCGCGGGATTGTCCAGGTGCAGGATCGGCGTGCCGCCCGGGCGCAGGGGCGTGCCCTGGTAGACCGCAGGCAGAAAGCCGGAGTTCCAGTTGGTCACGCCACCGGACGGTTCACGGTTGTCGTTGTAGAGCACCACGTAGGCCGGCAGGTTGGGATTGGCGGAGCCAAGCGCGTACTGCACCCAGGCGCCGAGCGTCGGCCGGCCCGGGTTCAGGCTGGAGGTATTCAGCTTGAGCACGGAAATATCGTGCGTGGCGCCCACCGTCACGCTGGAGCGGATAAACGACAAATCGTCGGCATGCTGCGCGATGTGCGGCAGCAGGTCGGAAAACCAGGCGCCGCTTTCGCCGTACTGTTTCCAACGGCGATTGGTGGCGATCAGTTTCCCCACGCCGCCCTGCGTGGCGGTCCTCAGGCCGTCCAGGAAAGACGGCGGCACATCCTCGCCGTGCAGGCGGATGAGTTCGGGCTTGTAGTCGAACAGATCGAGCCCACTGGGTGCGCCCACCTGGTGCAGCCAGATGACCGACCTGGCCTTTGGCTCGAAATGCGGCGCTTTTGGCTCCAGGGAGGCCTCGGCGGCGAACGCGCCGGCAAGCACGCCGCCGCCCGGCAGGTACTGCGACGCGATGAGGCCGCCGCTGCCAAGGGCGATCCGGTTGAGAAAGTGGCGTCTGGAATGAAAGGTTTTCATGGTAGATCCTCGAAGCAAGATTGAGAGCCGGGTTCAGTTGCGATACACCGCTTCATTGGTGTTGGCCACGGCGTGCGCCAGGTCCACGAAGGCCGCGGCCCTGAAGGCGTTCAGCTGGCCGTCGCGCAGGTTGGACGGCAGCGCAAGCGCCTGCGCGCCGTTTTGCGACTGCTCGCGCAGCAACCGCTCCTGATCGTCCAGGAAGCGCTTGAGCTCCTCGCGCTCCTGCGTGGTCGGCGCGCGCGCAAGCAGGATGCTGAACAGCGCGTCGAAACGAGCGTCTTCATCCGCCCCGGCGGTATTGATCACGCGTCCCGCCAGCGCACGCGACCAGTCGTAGGTCAGTTCGCTGTTGAGCAGGGTCAGCGCCTGCAGCGGCGTGGTGGTCACTTCTCGTTTGGCATGGCTCTGTTGCGGCGAAGCCATGTTGAAAACCTCGAGCAACGGATACGGCAGACTGCGGCGGGTAAAGACGTAGAGGCTGCGGCGATGGCTCGAAGCGTCGTCGGACGGCTTGTTCCAGGCTCTTCCCGTATCCGGGGCGGAAGCCGGCAGCGGCGGGAATATGCTGGGACCCCCAACGTCCAGGTTCAGCAGCCCGGATGCCGCCAGCAGGGAATCGCGTATCTGTTCGGCATCGAGACGGCGGCACGGGAAGACCGCAAGCAGGCGATTGTCGGGATCGGCCTCCACCACTTCCGGGCGTTCCACCGACGCCTGCCGGTAGACGCTCGACAGCAGAATCTCGCGGTGCAATGCCTTGACGTCCCAGCCGCTGTCGATGAAATGCCGCGCCAGGTAATCCAGCAGCTCAGGATGCGAAGGCTTGGCGCCGGCCTTGCCGAAGTCGCTGACGGTTTCGACGATGCCGCGGCCGAAGTACTGCTCCCACACGCGGTTGACGAACACGCGCGCGGTCAACGGGTTGTCGGCGCTGGCGAGCCATTTGGCCAGGGCGGCACGCCTGCCGGAGGAAAAGCCAAGCGCGGTGATTTCCGGCGGCCCGCCGCCGATCGCGGCGGGAAAGCCGGGCTGCACTTGCTGCAGCGGACGTTCGTGTTCGCCGCCCATCAGCACGTGCGTGGGCGGAGTATCAGAGTGCCCCAGTTCCGTCATGGCGGTGATGGCGGCCGAGCCATTCTCCAGCGTCGGCCGCAGCGCCTCGAACTTGCGCAACTCCTGGTTGAGCATGTCCAGTTCCTCGAATTTTTGCGCATGCCATTCGCTGCGAAACTGCGGATCGGCGCTGCCGCCGCGCTCTTCGAAGTAGCCGATCAGCGCGCCGCGGCCCACCACGTTCTCCAGCCGGTGATTGAGCCAGCGATCCAGCGGCGTCCACTGGGCCTCGGGTTTTTCCAGCGCGGCCAGGGTGTCGGTCTGGTAGCGGCTTTTCTGGTAGGCCACCGCGCCGGCGCGGTCCTCGTCAATGATGTGGTCGATTTTGACGTTCAGCGCCGCGGTGGCGGTTTCCCACTCCGCCTGTTTGGCACTGAATACCGCATCGCTTGGGCGGGGCTGGCTTACCGGAATGTCGTTCACCTCGTTCAGGTTGGCGAAGAACGCCTGCAGCGAGTAGTACTCCTGCTGCGAGATGGCGTCGAACTTGTGGTCGTGGCAGCGGGCGCAGCCCACGGTCTGGCCCAGCACCACTTCGCCCACCGTGTTGGTGATGTCGGTAAGGATCTGGTGGTAGCGCAGCACCATGTCCCTGGCGTTGCGGTTGTCGGTGTACTGCGCCATGAAGCCGGTGGCGATCAATGCCGGTTCGTCGCCGGGCCACAGCTCGTCGCCCGCGATCTGTTCCTGGATGAAGCGGTCGTAGGGCTTGTCCTGGTTGAAGGAATCGATCACGTAGTCGCGATAACGCCACATGTTGGGCCGGTCGTTATCGTTCTCGAAGCCGGTGCTGTCGGCGTAGCGGGCCAGATCGAGCCACTTGCGCGCCTGGCGCTCGCCGTAATGCGGCGAAGCCAGCAGGGCATCGACCAGCTTTTCATAGGCATCGGGCGACGTGTCGGCCACGAACGACGCCACCAGCGCGGGATCGGGGACGAAGCCAAGGACATCCAGGCTCAAGCGCCGCGCCAGGGTTTGCCGATCGGCATCCGGTGAAGGCGCCAACCCCTTCTCCTGCAGGCGCGCCAGCACGAAGGCATCCACCGGTGTGCGCGGCCAGGCGGCATTGTCCACCGGCACGGGTACCGCCGGCATGATGAGCGGTTGATAGGCCCAATGGTCGGAGGCCGGATTGCGCTGCGTCTGCTCATTGCGCGCGGGCGAGGCGCGGCGGTCCGCCTGTTCCTGTGCGGTGGTGTGAACCGCGAGCGTGGCACCGGCCACGGCAAGCACCAGCGCCGCAGCCACCTGCCATGGTTTGCTCGGCCATGGTTTGCTCGAGCGTAGTTTGCTTCTTTCCATTCGGTTCTCCTGGATTGCGTACTTACTGTTGTTCCAGGGCCATCGAGATCATGGATAACCCTTGGGCAACCGTAGTAGCAACCGCCATGCCAGGAGAGCTGGCGCAGCGCCATATCGAATGGCACGTCTGCAAGCCGTCGCAATTACCGGCTTTCGCCTTTCCCTGCCTCTGTGGAAGCAAATTTTTCTTTCGACCTAATGTTCAAAAAACAACAATTGCCGGCAAGCGCAATGGTGCAATCGCAACACACCGCCGGATGAAGAACGGGGTTAACGCTGCGTTTACACCGTAAGAACACGGTTTTTACCGCGTTAAAACCGCCTCTTTCATACGAATCCACTTCTCGAACCGGTTTGGCACGCTTCCTGCTCAGCCAGGGCAAGCCGTCGCCGCGGCGTGCCATCGGGCAGTCGCGGCCAGGCAAGATTTTTGATTTTTTGCCGCATTTTTTTCAAAAGGATATCGACGTGAACCCCAAGACCCGCAACTCCCTTGCCCCAAGGCTGAGCAAACTGGCAGGCGCCCTGGCGACGCTGCCGCTTGTCGTCGTTCCCGCCGTTGCCCAACCGCCACCCCTACAGGTGGCGGCGGCAGTGGACGAAATCGTGGTGGTGCGCTCGCGCAACCGTCTGGAACCGCTGAAGGACATCCCCTTGTCGGTTTCCACGCTGTCAGCGGTCGAACTCGACCGCGAGAGCGTGGTGAGCATCGACGACTTCAGCAGACGCGTCACCAACCTCACCTTCAACACCGGCAACCCGCGCCAGAGCAGTCTCTCCATACGCGGCGTGGGCAAGCAGGCGCAGACGGACGCGCAGGATCCCAGCGTCGGCATCATCGTCGACGGCGTCAACTACGCCTACAACGCCATGGGCTTCTTCGACTTCACCGACATCGAGGCCATCGAGGTGACCCGTGGCCCCCAGGGCACTCTGCTCGGCAAGAACACGACGCTCGGCGTGCTCAACATCGTCACCAGGCGTCCCTCCTTCGAACCGGATGCCAACTTCTCCGTGCAGTTCGGCGAGGATCAATCGCTGTTCGCGCGTGGCGCCGGCGGCGGACCGATCGTGGACGACGTGCTGGCCTGGCGCGCCAGTTTCTACTCGGACAAGCGCCGCGGTCCCTACCCCAACCTCGTGGACAACGGCAATCGCACCTACACCGATCGCAACCGTTCCAGTGGGCGCGCGCAATTGCTCTACACCCCGACCCCCGACCTTTCCATTCGCCTCAGCATCGATCTCTCGCCACGCTCGGGCGAAAACACCAACGGCCTGACGTTCTACCAAAGACCGCCGCCCTTCTATGCCGATGGCACGCCCGTCCGCCTGGCCTCGGACGCCACCACCCGCCTCGAGCGCCGCTGGTTCACGCAGGATGGCGGCTACAGCGTGGAGGACAACTACCTCGGCAATTCCGATCGGCGGGTACTGGAGGACGATGCGCAATCGCCCCTGTTCACGTCCACCAAGGGAACCTCGGCCTACATCGATTGGAACATCGGCCGCCATACCCTGACCTCCATCACCGCCTTCAAGGACTACTACTTCGAAGCCCGCAACGACGAAGGCACGCCGTTCGACGTCACCAAGAACATGAACACCACCGTCGACTACAAGCAGGTGTCCCAGGAATTCCGTCTTTCCTCCGATACGCTCGGCAGCTTCGACTATCAAGCGGGCTTGTTCCTGTTCCGTTCGCAGAACCTCTACCACGCCAAGGCGAACTATGGGTCGGATGCCGGCGCATGGTTCGCCAATGCCAACCAGTACAGCGTGCTCGATGCTGACGGCGCCGGTCGCAACCTGCTGCTGAATTCGCTGGACCGCCTCTTCGTGCGGGGCAGCAACGACATTCGCAACAAGAACGCCGCGATCTTCGCGCAGGCCAACTGGCACGTCAGCGATGCCTACACGATCACGCTCGGAGCACGTTTCACCCGGGAAGACCGGCGCAACCGCTACCAGCGCGTGATCACGGAGAACGGCTTCGGCGCCGAGCTGAATCCGGTGGAGGTCAATGGCCAGCACACCGGCGGCTTCGCCTCCAATGCCACCAGCGGCGTGCTGCTGACGGGCAACACGCTGGAGCAGCTGCAACTGGCCGATTTCACCGCGCGGAAGTATTTCGGCGTTGCGCCCGGCAGCGCGCCGGGCGATGCCTACCGCAGCCTCGGCGCCACGCAGCAGGCGCAGATCGCGGCGGCAAAAACGCTGCGCCAGGCACAGATCGGCATCCTGAACGACTCGGTGGAAGGCGAGCCTTTCGAGGAAACCCAGCCCGCCTACCTGCTGAGCAACTCCTGGCGCCTCACTGATGCGCACACGGCCTATCTGTCGCTCCAGTACGGCGAAAAGGCCGGCATCGTGCAGTTCACCAACGGCATACCGAGCAATGCCCTCGCCGAGGAATCCATCAACTACGAGGTGGGGCTGAAATCCTCCCTGCTCGACGGTACCCTGCGGGTCTATACCGCGCTGTACAACAACGACATCAAGAACTACCAGCAATCGGTGCGTGCCTACGACGATTACACCACCCGGCTGAACGACGACGGCACGCTTTATTACGCCAACACCACCGGCAACGTCGCCAAGGTGCAGGCGCGTGGCCTCGAGGTGGATGGCACCTATACCGGCCTGCCCAACACCTCCCTCCGCTTCAACCTGGCTTACTCCGACGCCATCTACAAGGATTTCAAGAACGCGGCGCAGCCTTCGGAGAACGGCTATACGGGGGCTCCGCCTTTTCGCGACCTTTCCGGCCGCAACCTGCCCGGCAATGCCAAATGGACGTTCAGCATAGGGGGCGAATACACCGTTCCCGTGTTCTCGGACAAAGAACTCAGCTTCAGCCTCAACCACTTCCAGACGGCCAAGTACAACTCTGACAACTCCCTGTCGGAATACGGCTGGGTGCCGGGCCATGGCATCACCGATCTAGGTTTTGGAATCGGCGATCGCGATGGTTCCTGGCAGGGCCGCTTCATCGTGCGCAACCTGCTCGATACCGACAAGCGCGCGCCGGGGTGGAGCAGTTGGACACCGGTCAACGTGCCGCGCTGGGCCGGCATCGAACTCAAGGCAAGCCTCTGACGGCACCACAGAGAAAGGATAACGACATGACGCAACCCTCCAACACTCAGCACGCTACCGCCACGCCCTACCGTGGCCTGCGTATCGCAGCGCTCGTTCTGGCGCTTCCCGCACTTGCGCTGTTGGCTTACGGCACCGGCCTCGTGCATCTGCCGGCCGCGCCGGTCCCACAGGCGCAGGCGGCCGACGCGCAGCCACAAGCTCAGTCGCCGGCGGGAGCCATTCCCCGCACGCCCGAGGGCAGACCGGATTTTTCCGGCATCTGGGAAAGCCTCAGCGGCGCCGATTACGACCTCGAACCCCACGGCGGTCGGGAGGACGCCGCGCCCGGGCGTGGTGTGGTGATCGGCGACCGCATCCCCTATCGACCGGAAGCGCTGGAACGCCGGCAGCAGAACTTTGCCTCCCGATTCTCCGCGGACACCACGCGCCTGAACTGCTATTCCCTGGGCGTGCCGCGCTCGGTGTACTTTCCGGCGCCGTTCCAGATATTCCAGCGCCCGCGCGACCTCAGCCTCATCGGCCAGTTCGGCGCCGTGCGCACCATCAATACCAATGACACCCAGCATCCCGATGGCCCCATCGGCTTCTGGCAGGGCGATTCCCGCGGCCACTGGGACGGCGACACCCTGGTGGTGAACGTGCAGGACTTCAACGCCGACACCTGGCTGGACCGCGCGGGCAACTTTCACAGCGAAGCGCTGCGCGTCACCGAACGCTGGCGCTTTCTGGATGCGAACACCATCGATTACACGGCCACGTTGGAGGATCCGGACGTGTTCACCGCGCCCTGGACGCTGCAGGTGATTCTGTACCGCCATCGCGAGCCGGGTTTCCAGCTGATCGAGAACTACTGCTTCACGCACGAATACGACCCGTACTATCCCTTTCCGCAGGACAGCGCATCAGGACTACAGCCATGAGCATCCATGACACTGCAATTTTTTCGATCCGACAGACGGCCGCGATTCTTCACGACAGACTGCCATTCGTCCTGGGCATTGCCCTCGCCCTGCTTCTGGCGTCGCCGCGCCCGGCCATGGCGCAGATAGGGTTCCAGACCGCCTTCGACGTGGTACCGCAGGGAGAATGGCGCGGGCCACTTCTGCCCGATGGCCAGCCCGACATCCAGGGCCATTGGTCCAACACCATCGGCAACCAGGACAACTTCACCGATCCCCAGGGCGGCATTCCCGGCGACCCCGACGGCGCGGGCGGGGGCGGCGCCGCTGCCATCGGCACCAATACTCCCGACACGCACCGCAGCGAAAGGGCGCCGAGCCGCGTCAGCGATCCCACGGATGGCGAACTGCCCTATCAGCCGTGGGCACGCGCGGTGCAGCAGGAGCTGCTGGCCAATTTTTTCAACCCCACCCATGAGGAATACATCGAGCCTCTCGCGCGCTGCGCGCCCGGCGGGCCAATCAAATCGCTGTTCTGGCACGGCTACGAGATACGGCAGTTTCCCGGCTACATCGTGTTCATCTTCAGTTCCAGCACCCGCATCATCCATCTGAACGACAGCCCGCACCTGCCGGAAAACATCAAGCTGTGGAATGCGGATTCCCGCGGGCACTGGGAAGGCAATACGCTGGTCGTGGACGTGCGCAACGACAATGCCAAGGCGCGGCTGGCGCGCACCGGCGAGTTCTACAGCGATAACGCCCACCTTACCGAACGCTATACCTTTGCCGACGACGGCTATCGCTACACTTACCAGGCAGTGGTGGACGACCCCACCGTGTTCACGCGCCCGTGGACCGTGACGATCCCCGCCGTTCGCTACGACGAAAGCATGGAGAAATGGAGCAGCTGGCACTACGAAGCGTTTCCGGCGAAACACGAGGGATCGCAACTGATCCACGAGGTCTGGGAACGCACCTGCGTCGAAAACAACCAGGGGCACGGCGAACTGGCGCTGCCGGCCGCCCCCTAGCCATTGCGCAATCAACCGGCGGCGGGCTTCACAGACCCGCCGCCTGCGCCCGCCTAACCACAAAACCGCATATCCATAGCAGGATAAGTTGGTAATCAATCGCAGGTGGCGTCTCTAGAATAGCCCCTCGTTCGTGGCCCGTACGCGCGGGCAGCTGTTGATACGAAGAACGAGGTCTTTTCATCCATGTACACCGCGCACAACGCCACCGAACGCCCCGCCCCCACCGTGCTCGAACTCGACAGCAGCCACGTGCAGCCGCTGTCGGTGCGCGCCAAGGCGCTGGTCTTCCATGATCCGGTGTCGCGCGCCATCCTCGACTACATCGAGCGCATCGGGCCAAGCGAGGCCCCGGTGCTGATCAACGGCGAAACCGGCACCGGCAAGGAGCTGGTGGCGCGCCACATCCATTTGCTCAGCGGCCGCAAGGGGCCGTTCCTGGCCGTCAACTGCGGCGCGATCAACGACCAGTTGTCCGAAAGCGAATTGTTCGGCCACGAGGCCGGTTCGTTCACCGGCTCGTCCGGCCGGCGCGAAGGCTGGTTCGAAGCGGCCAACGGCGGCACGCTGTTTCTCGACGAGATCGGCGACCTGCCGCTCAGCCTGCAGGTAAAACTGCTGCGCGTGATCCAGGAACGCGAAGTGGTGCGCGTGGGCTCGCGCAAGGCATTGGCGGTGGACGTGCGCCTGCTGGTGGGCACCAACGTCGATCTGGACCAGGCGGTCAAGGCCGGTCGCTTCCGCCAGGATCTGCTGTACCGCATCAACATCGCCCAGGTGCTGCTGCCGCCGCTGCGGCAGCGCCCCGGTGACATCGAACCGCTGGCGCGGCACTTTCTCGGCGTGTACTGCAAACGCATGCAACTGCCGCTACCGGCGATCAGCCCGATGGCGCTGCGGCTGCTCGAAGCCTACGAGTGGCCCGGCAACATCCGCGAACTGGAGAACGTGGTGCATTTTGCCCTGCTGGTCGCGGGCGACGGCGAGATACGCCCTGAACATTTGAAGGTTACCGGCGGCTGGCGCGACGGCACCGCGACGCAGGCAGGCTCGGTCACGGCAGCGGGCAGCGACAGCGCCCAGGTGCTGCTGGTGCAGGGATTGCGCAAGCTGTTGGTGAACCAGGAACCCGGGCCGCATTTCGACACCGTCGAACGGCTGTTGATCGGCGAAGCCTTTCGCATCAGCGGCGGCAACCAGGTGCATACCGCCAATCTACTCGGCATCTCCCGCAACGTGGTGCGCACGCTGCTCAAACGCCACGGTTTCCTCGGCGCCACCTAGAAGCCACCTCAAAACTGCTGCGCGTGCGTCCCGGCAGGGAGGCGCCGATCATTCCACGGTGCCTCCACAGCAGAAATCATTAATTGGCGGCGGGCGGCGCGATGCGGCTCAGCGTGCCGCCCTGCGCTTCGTAATCCTGCGCGCCCGCAGCCCCTGCCACGTCGAAGCCGGCGTCGATCAACAACGCGGCGCCGCGCTTGGCGCGCCCGGCATGGTTCGACACCGTCACGACGGTGCGGTCCTTGGGTATCCAGGCCAGCCGCTCGCCCAGTTCGCCCACCTGGATGCTCAGATACACGGGAAAGCCGCCGATGCTGGTGAGTTCGTCGGGGCGGCGCAGATCGATCACCACCAGATCCTGCGGCTGCGCCAGCAGCGCATCGAACTCGGTGCGCTCGAGCACTTTCACGTCGGCGGGATCGGTGGCGGCAAAAGTCGTGGTGGCAACACCGATGCCAAGCAGGGCAACGGCCAGGAAGGAGGTCAGGTAGGGCGTGGTTTTCGTGAAGCTTTTCATGGAACTTTTCATAGTGACCAGACGTCTCGTCGATTCGATAAGGAAACAAGGTTGCGAAACGCACGAAAATGCGTCCCATGCCGGCCAATGCAGCCACCATGCCAAGACGCGAAAGCCTTGAAACAGCGGCCTTCCGCGCCCCACCCTCAAAAACGCTGCTGCATTGGCAACAAATGCCGGCGCCGCATGTTGTAATGGCAACAGTGCGCAAGCCGTTGCGGCGTTGCGTTTTCCCGCGCCTTCACGTGCGGTGGCCGTTCACGATCCGGAACAGAAGTGCAGTTGATGTCCCCAAGCCCGTTATCACCCCCGTTTCTACGTATCGCCATCGTCGGCGGCGGCCTCACCGGCGCCCTGCTCTGCCTGCGCCTGCTGCGGAGCCGGGACGGACCCTTCGACATCCACCTCTACGAAAAGACGCCTGCCAGGCTGTGCCGTGGGGTGGCTTATTCCTCATCGCTGCCTTATCAGTTGCTCAACGTGCCCGCCGGCCAGATGAGCCTGTTTCCGGAAGCGCCGGACGACTTTCTCGCCTGGCTGCGCGAAAACGGCGAATCGCCCGCGGCGGAGGCCTATGTGGCGCGGCACCGCTTTGGCGATTACGTCAGCGCCCGATTCGAGCAGGCCGTGCGGGACAACCGGCGCCATCGCCTGAGCCGCATCGATGCCGAAGTGGTGGATGTCGTGCCCACGCCGGAGGGCCTGCTGATCCATACCGCCCGCGGCGTTCCGCATGCCGTGGCGCAGGCGTATCTATGTACCGGTAACTTTCCGCCCGCCGATCCGCCGGGCCTGGATCCGCTGTTGCGTCAAAGCGGCCGCTACGTTGCCGCGCCCTGGGATGGCCGTTATCTGGATCGGGTGGCGAACGATGCCACCGTGCTGATCATCGGCACAGGATTGAGCATGGTCGACCAGGCGCTGAGCCTGCAGCGGCGCCCCGGCTTCGCCGGTAACGTGATCGCCCTGTCGCGGCGCGGCCTGCTGCCGCTGCCGCATAGCACCAGCGCCGGCCACTACGTGCCCGCACCTTTCCCGATGGACGATGTATCGGCCAAGGCGCTGTATCGCTGGTTCGCATGGGAGGCAGACAAGGCCCGGCAGGCGGGCAGCGATTTCCAGGCCGTGGTGGAGGCGCTGCGGCCACGGATTCCCGCAATCTGGAACGCATTTTCCGCCAAAGAAAGACGCCGCTTCCTGCGTCACCTGCGCCCGCTGTGGGAAATCCACCGCCACCGCATTCCAGACGCCAGCGCCACCGGCATCGCCGCCTTGCTGACGCAGGAGAGATTGCGAGTGATTGCCGGCAGGGTAAGCGCCCTCATACCCGCGGACGCGGCGCGCATCCGGCTCGACTATCTGCCGAGAGCCGGCACGACTCGACAGAGTCTGGTGGTGGATTGGGTGATCAATTGCACGGGGCCGCAGGCCGATCACCGGCAACTGGGTTCGCCGTTGTATCGGGCGCTGCAGGAACGTGGCCTGTTGACGGCGGATGCAAGCGGCCTGGGATTTGCCACCACGCTTGCCGGGCAGGCGCTGCGCGCCGATGGCCATAGCGAACCCCGGCTGACCCTGGTCGGGCCTCCCACCAAGGCCAGCCTGTGGGAAAGCACCGCGCTGCAGGAAATCCGTCAGCAGGTGCAAATCCTCATCGAACGGCTCGAGCGGGACGAAGCGCGCGAGCGCCGCGCCTGATTCGGCGCAGCGTTTGCGCAAGCGCGGTTTGAATCAGAACGCGAAGCGCGGCAGCGTGCGGGCGCGTGACGGCACTTCGCGTATTACGCGAATCTCATCAGGCACCGCGCCATGTTCCAGCAGGCGGCGGGTCCAATGCCGCAGTGCGCCGGGGCCTTGTTCACGCAGACGCGCCACCTGCTGCAGGAAACCCGGCCAGGGCCCATAACCCGCTTCCGTGTTCACGTGCCCGGCTTCGCCGAGATTGACGAAGTGGCTGCGCCAGCGGTTCGCCATGGCCTGGGCGTCGGCAAAGTCCAGCCAGGGATCGTTCTCGCTGGCGAGCACGATGCTCTGGATGGAAAGCGGCAACTCATGCGGCAGCAGATCCGCCACGCTGGGCAGGGCGCGCGGCGTGTAGTCGTAGCGGGTGTTGCGCAAGCCGCCGTCGATGGCGAAGCGGCGCGGTTCCGCGGGCGCCACGAACACGATGCCCGCCACGCGCTCTGGCACCACGGCCGCCAGCGTGGCCGCCACCAGGCAGCCGAAACTGTGCGCCACCAGCCAGATGCGTCCCTGCGCCGGCAGTTGCCGCTGCGCCTGGTCCACCCAGGCGCTCAGGTCGGGACGCGTCCAATCCACGCCGGTCAAGCGCGTGCAGTTGCCAAGGCGCGCCTGCAGCCAGCTTTGCCAATGGGCCGGGCCACTGTCGTGGAACCCTGGAATGATGAACACTGACTCGTTCATGACTGCCTCTCAAAAATTTCCTGGAGAAATTTTTCGCGCCGCCGCATGGCGGCGACCCTCCAGGGTGGCGGCCATAGATGGCCGCCGTAATAAAAAACGGGATGGAGGGGACCATCCCGAAAAACTGCCCAATGACGGGCAGAGGGGATCGTTGACCATCAGGTCGTAAACCTCAGACGCGGACCGGCCGCGTCCTGTGTGGCGCCCGCCTGGCGCCAGGCAAAACGCGAGGCGTCGAACCAGCGCGTATTGCTCAACCACAACCCTTCCACTTCCACACCGCCCGCGCGATTCACGATCACCGTGCGGTGGCTTTCGCCGTCCATGAAGACGAACTTGTTGTGCGGACCGCACCAAGTGGTTACCAGCTCCTGGAAAAATTCGTCGTGCAACAGCTCCGGCCGCCGCGCCAGCACGGGGCGCAGGTAATCGTCCACCAGATGCCAGGTGTCCGAGCGCTGCGGATCGCGCCGCTGCAGGTTCACCGTGCCGTTGTGCGCCAGGTAGAGCTGCGGCGTGATGCGGATCGGATGCGTGTTCGGCTCATCGATGGCGCCGCTGGTCCGGTAGCGCAGGTGCCACACACACTCGTAGTCGCGAAATTCACGGTACAGTGCCAGCAGCTCGGATTTTTTCGTGTCGGCACGCCGCTCCACCACCAGGGTGCCGCCGTCCACGAACGCCATCAACCCGTAGCCGTGCGGGTTGTAGTCCGCGGCGGAATCGAGCAGCGCGTCCGGCACGGCGGCGGCGCTTGGCTTGTGGATCAACAGGCACATGGGATCGCTCACACTTTCGCCAGCAGCACTTCGGTGGACTTGAACACGGTCAGCACCTCGTCGCCCACCTTGATGTTGAGCGTGTCGATGGAGCGCGACGTGATCACCGAGGTGACGGTGCCGGCCGCGGTTTCCACGTCCACTTCCGATAGCACCGGACCACGGATGATTTCCTTGACGGTGCCCTTGAACTGGTTTCTGGCATTGATGGCGCCGATGGACATGGCGTCCTCCCATTCAGGTTGAAAACGATAATCGAAGAGCTCAGGGATACCGCCAAAGCCGGGCCATGACCCAAGGCTGTAGTAGTGCCACCAGCGTGGTGACAGATTCATGATTCCCTTGTCGGTAAACCAGGACATCGGTATCGCCCTCACTCGAGCCGGCCTACGATAAATCCGGCAGGAAGCGCGCGGAACCAAGAATTACTGCTTTGCTTAGCAGTAAAAGCAAAATGGCCCGGCGGCGCGTTTACACGAAGCCCACGGCGCGGCCCGCCGCCGCGGTAAAGAACCACAGCGCGAGCGCCAGCACCGCCAGGCCCTTGAGCGGCGCGGCCGGCTCCTGGCCCCGCACCCGCAACAGCCGCGTGTGCAACAGCGTTTGCGCGCCGATGGCCAGCGCCAACAATCCCAGTTTCCAGACGAAGATGGTCTTGGCGCCATACGCCGGCGCGCGCGGCAGGAACAACAGCACGCCCGCCACCAGCGCCACCGTCAGCGCCAGGCGATACGGCAGGCGCAACAGCGCGGTCAGACGCGCCACCGGCAGCGTTCCCAGCGCCAGGCCCTGCACCCGCAGCGTCAAGACCAGCGCCACCGCCAGCAGCAGGGTGAAGGCCAGGATGTGGAAGGTCTGCACCGCCATGGTGAAATAACGGCCTTCATCCACGAAGTGCGCAATGGCGCTGTTCTGCAGGGACGACAAGGCTTGTTCCAGCCACATGAGAACCTCGGGAAAGAATCGGAAAAATCAGAAATACGCGAGCAGGCGCCCGGTGACGATCACCGCCACCCACAGCCCAAGCGACACCAAGCCCGCCACCTTGGGGGCTGCAGCGCGCTCGCCGTCGTCGCGGCCCCGGTGCAGGCGCAACTCGAAATACAGGGCGTTGAGCCCGGCCAGCAGGATCAGGCCCATCTTGGCCCAGAACAAAGGGCTGGCATAAAGCTGCGTGGCCTTGGGCAGGAACAGCAGCAGGCCAGTGCCGAACATGCAGGCGTAGCCGGCCAGGAACCAGGGCCGCAGGCCCGCCACTACCACGCGCGCCGGGTAATCCACCAGCAACACCCTGGCCAGCCGAAGATCGGCCAGTGCCAGCAGGCCCACCGCCAGCGCCAGGGCGAGCACGTGCAGCCCCTGCACGATCGGATAGGCGATCAGCGATTCGCCGAACACCACGATCACGGGCAGGTTTTCCAGGTTCTGGAACCATTCGTACAACATGCAAGGCTCCTAGTCGGGCACGGCCACCTGGCCGTGGTCGGCATTGTTTTCCACGCAGGTGCGTTCCCACACTTCGATGTCCGGCGCATGGGACGCATCGGCAAAGCTCACCGGAAACGTGATGTTGTTCCAGCCGTCCGGTGCCGTTTCAAACGTGATGCGCTTGACCGGAACGCTCACGGTCATCGGCCGCGTCAGCACGCTGGGATCGGTATAGGTGGCGCGATACAGGAAGTATTCGCCGCCTTCCTCGAAACTGTAGCTTTCCTCGATGGCGGCATCGGCACTGACGAATTCACCGGAACGGCCAAGGCGCGCCTTGGCGTTGTGGTTGTGCACGCTGACGTGCAGCGTGTTGCCCTCCCAATGGCCGCGCGAATCGCCGTTCCAGGTTTTCACCGTTTCCGGCAGCGGCGCCGCGTCGCCAAGCGGGATCAGGCGCGTGCCGGAATCGAACAGGAACAGCACGTAGCCCGGATACTGGCGAATCTCGAAACCATGCCACATCAGTGATTTGGTTGGGCCGCCCGGCGCGCAGCGGGCGAAGGGTTCGACGTATTCGGGCCGTATGGGATTTTCCAGGTGCGCGGCAAAGTCCTCCGCCTTGGCCCTGGCCCATTCCTGGAACGGCACCTGGCCATCGGGCGGATCGGTGACGCGGCTCGGGCTGTTGGCCGTGCCGGTGAAATCGTTGTGATTGCCGATGGTGTTGGACCAATGCCCCTGCACGTCGGGTTGGCCATCGGCCAGGCGTGCACCGGACCACTCGCCCGGCGCCACCGCGTGCAGCGTCTTTTCACGAAAACTGGCCTGCCCGCCTTCCTGCGCGGCAAGCGGAACGCTCCACGCCAGCAACAGGCCAAGCCCCAGAAAATGAATGCGGTTCATGCAAAACTCCAATCGATGCTCATGGCGCGTCCGGTACCGGGTAATAGCGGTCGTAATCAAGCGTATAGCAGGCGTTTTCCACCAGTTGGAAACCCGGCTCGCGGATGCGGTGCAGTTGCACGCTCAGGCTCCAGGGCCGGGTGTAGACGTTCGGATCTTCCAGCGTGGCCTGGTATTGCAGGGTGTTCTCGTCCAGCAATTGCCAGCGCTCGGTCACGTGCAGGTCTTCACTGTGGAAATCGCCCGCCGCGTCGAGCCAGGTTTGATCGGTGAAATCCACCACGTCCACCACCAGCGTGTCGCCTTCCCAATGCGCGCGCGAATCGCCGAACCAGAAGCCGATCGGGCCCTCGGGATGCAGCGAATCGTTGGTATGAATGGTGCGGGCGCGAAAGCCGCGCTGGAACAGCAGCGTCAGATCACGCTCGCGCTGGAAAATCTGGAACGGTTCCGGGTAGTAGACGCCACGCGGCGTGCCCAGCGAAAAACACTGCCCCGCCGGATCGAGTGCGGCGCGCTGCGCGAAATTCCGCTCGCGCTGCTGCACTGCCCATTCCTGGTAGGGAAGCGGGCCATCGGCCACGCCGGGGCCGGGCGGCGCATCGTGCCGCGTGCCATGCGCTTCCAGGCCATGGTCAGCGCCGCTGAGCGTTTGCCAGATGCCGGAAAAATCCGGCTGGCCAGTAACGGTACGCGGCAATTCCGCCACGGCGCTGCCGCTCAACAACAGGCCCGCGCTCAGCCACAACCCCGCCAGCCCGCGCGCGGCAAAAGGAAAATCGAAGCGTTTCAAGATCAGCATCCTTCTCAAGTAGCGGGAAAGATCACTGCCGCGCCGCGGGGCTGTCGTCGGCGGCGGTGTAGAAATCGCGGCCATCGGGCAGCAGCACATTGGAGGCGTTGACCACCGTCTTGCCGCTCTTGGCCAGGAAGCCGTTGACCGTTACCGGCGAGCCGATCGGAAAGTCGGTCTTGCGCAGGCCTTTCTGCAGCAGCGCGTAAGGCCCACCGAATTCCACCGCCCACTCGGTCAGTTCGCCTTTGTCGTCGGCCACGTTCAGATAAAGCCAGCTGTGGGGATTCACCCATTTGACGCGGGTAACCACGCCCTGCAGTTCCACCGGTTTGTTGGCATCGAACTCGGCGGCGAAGGCATGGTGGGCCTGCGCCGCCGGGACCACGGAAAACCCGAGCCACAGCGCGCCAAGCACCGGGGTGAGGCGGGAAACGACGAAAGACATGGCACTACTCCTGATGTTTGCACAAAGCGATGCCGCTCTATCAGCAAGCGCCATGCCAGCGCCGTCTTCCTGCACCAGTAATTGCCGAATGGACTGCTATGTGCCTGTAAATACAGTAGATTTCCAGCTCATGAATGATGGCGACAGCCGACGATCCACACGCCAGGCGATGGATGGCTGCTGCAAGGCCAACAGCACGGCGGGTGGCGGCGTTGCAAACGCAACAGTGGCAGAAAAGGAGAAACGCGGCGCCAGGCAGAAGCGGCGCCGCGGTGGGAAGGATCAGTAGTTGAACTGCACCTGCAGGCGCAGCGCGTCCGCCTCGAACGCAGCATAGTCGGGCCGCCCAAGGCGGTTGCCGGTGACCAGGTTGTTGCGTTTCATGTGATGCCACACCGCGGTCAGTTCCACTTCCTTGGCGAGCTGCCATTCCAGCCCGACTTCCCAATCGTTGACATGGTTGCGCGGCGCATTGGCCTCGGCCTTGTTGGCGCCGTCGAAATACTGCCATTTGACGAAGGGGAAGAAGGTGCCGTGGTCGCTGTCCAGCTTATACATCGCCTGCACGTAGCCGCCGTCGAGCGTGGCCGGCACGAGGCTGTTGCTGGCGAAATCCAGCGCCGGCGTATCGCCCCAGTTCCATTCCGCCTGCACGCCGAACGGCTGCGGGTACCAGACGAAGGAAACGCCGGCGCGGCGATCGTCGTAGCCGTCGGCATACTGCGGCGCGATGCTGGGCACGTAGCTGAAGTCGTCCACGCCGCGGTAGGCCTCCACCGAGGGCACGTATTGGCCGGTATAGGCCTGCACGCCCGCCTCGAAGAACTGCCCGCTTGCGCTCTGCCAGGGATAGGTAAACCGCATTACCGTATGCTGGTTGTCGTTCCTGTCGCCACGGTTGGCGCCCTGGCCGTTGTAGAAACCGAAACCGAACATGCCGTAGTTGCCGGTGTGCTTGAGGCCCGCCGCGGCGATGGCGTCGAACGTCTCCTGTACGGATTCAGGCGTGTAGTAATAGAAGACGCCAAGATCGCGCTCGTCGCGCACGCCGCTGTTGAAGGCATCGTTGCGGTCCAGCGCCAGGCGGTTGGAACTGGATTGCATGTTCTCGAAACCGTAAGGCACCTTGGACTGGCCGATGCGCAGGCGGTGCACGCGATCGGTGGTGAGGTAAAAGTCGCCATAGGCGTCGCGCATCTGCAGCACGTTGCCGGTGCTGCCGGCGGAACTGGCAAAGTCGGGCTGCAGGTAGAACGACAGGCGCTCGCCCACGTCGCCCTGAAACACCAGGCGGGCACGACGGATCAGCAGGTTCTTGTCGGCGTTGCCGAGCGAGTCGGCGTCGCCCACCGAGCGGTCCGACCAGAGATTGATGCCCTTGTCGCCATCGAGCATGGCGGTGTAACGGGTTTGCAGGTAGCCGCGGATGCGGAAGCTGTCGGTCCAGCGGCTGGCGCCGGCGCTCTGCGCCGCTTGCGCCACGGCGGCTTCGTTGCGTTCCACGCGCTGCTCCAGGGCTTCCAGTCGGGTGGTGGCCGGTGCCTGCGTTTGATTCGCCTGGGCGGCCGGCGGCGCCAGGTCCGCCGCGCTCAGGGAATCGCGGCTCAGCAGATGGTCGTATTGCGCCTGGGTGATCGCGCCGTTGCCGAGCAGGATGTCGAGCAGTTCCTTGTCGGCCGCCATGGCGCCACCTCCGAATCCCAGCGTGGCCAACACCAGCGTGTTCTTAACAAAAAATTTACCGATACCGTGCATGCGCGCCATCCCAATGCTCTTTTTCAAGGAGGTGGGCCGATTGTTAAGAATCAGCCCGGCTTGGGCGCGCACTTTATGAGGACGGGGTTAGCGTTACATAAACACCTGGTTAAAGTTGCACGAAGATAAAGTGAAGAAACGGTTAAGACGCGCCGGCGCGCGTTTGTGAAGATTGCGTCAAGCGGTGGGCAAACGCGTGGCCTGGTGGAAACACAACTGCCACGGCCCCTCGGCATTCCTGCGCCACAGCGAACTGTGCCAGGCGCCACGGCTGTCGGGGCGCGGGGGCAGCACCTGGCGGGCGTGGTACTGCACCAGGCGCAGCGTGGGGGAAAGTTCGCGCACGCGCAGCTCGCTCAGTGCCCAGCGCCAGGCAGAATCCTTGCGCAGCAGCCACTGCAGCACCGCGGCGCGATCGCTGCGATGCCCGCTCGCCGAGATTTCCTCGAAATCCTCGGCCAGGTGTACCTGCAACCCGGTGGGATCGGCGTGATGATCGCCATGCAACAGCAACAATTCCAGCGCCAGCATCTGCGCCGCGCTGTCGTTCATTGCAGCGCCATCCGCCGCTGGCGATAGCCCATGGCCTGCCGCGCCAGAATGTGGCGCAGCGGAGGGAATAGTTCCAGGCTCAACATGCCGCCCTGGCGCGCCAGCGCGGCGCCGGGGTTTGGCGAGGCAAACAGCCGCGTCATGTGATGGCTGAAATCGATGGTGAGTTTTTGATCCGGCGTGACCGCCTGCTGGTAGCGCCGCAGCCAGTGCATCGCGCCGGGCGATTCGCCCGCCGCCAGGGCCAGGCGGCAATGCCGCGCCAGCGCCACCGCATCGCGCAGCGCCAGGTTGAAGCCCTGCCCCGCCACCGGATGCAGCGTGTGTGCCGCGTTGCCAAGCAATACCAGCGCGGGGCGCACCTGCTCGGTGGCCACGCTCAGCGCCAACGGAAACAGCGCGCGGCGTCCTGCCTTGCGCAGCGCGCCAAGACCGGCGCCGAATTCCCGTTGCAGGCGTGCAAGAAACTCGTTTTCCAGCAAGGCCAGCACCGCCTCGGCTTTGGCGGCGGGATGCGTCCAGATCAGCGCGCAGCGGTGTTCGCCGGCGTGGTCCGGCAGCGGCAACAGCGCCAGCGGCCCCTTTGGCGTAAAACGTTCCCAGGCGTATCCGGCGTGCGGCCGTTCGCAGGCGATGTTGGAGATCACCGCGCTCTGGCCATAGGGGCGCTCCTGCTGCACGATGCCAAGCTGTGCCGCAAGCGCCGAGCGTCCACCTTCGGCCAACACCACCAGCGCGGCCTGCAAGGCGGTGCCGTCTTCCAGCAACACGCGCATGCCGCCGGGGATGGGTTGCAGCCGCTGCACACGCACGCCGCTTTGCAGCGCAAACGTATCCGCCTGCAACAGCGCGCTGTTGAAGGCACGGCCAAGCGCGCCGTTTTCCACCACGTGGCCAAGCGCGGCCACGCCGGCTTCAGCGGCCGTGAGCCGTACCGTGCCGAAGCGGCCCTGGTCGGATACCACGATGGTGCTGATGGGTTCGGCATCGCCCTGAAGCGCAGGCCACAGCGCCAGGTTCTGCAAGGCGTCGACGCTGGAGGCGGACAGCACCGTGCTGCGGCTATCGAAGCCGGGTTGCTGCGGCGCCCCTTGCAGGGAAATCGGCGCGGCTTCCAGCAGCAGCACCCTGGGCACCGCCTGCTGTGCGCTTGCCGGGCGCGTGAGCGCGCAGGCCAGGCTGGCGCCCACCATGCCGGCGCCGATCACGATCACGTCGTAGAGCGCATCGTTCGTCGCCGCTACTCCCGCACCCGCCGCGCTCAGCTTGTCGCTCACTGTTGCCACTGTGGCACCCGGCGGGTTCGGCTTGTCATTGGTTGCCGTCACTGGAGTGTCTGTTGCGTTCAGGACGCCATGAAGCTTTCGATTTCCGCCACGGTCTTGGGCAGGCCGGCGGTGAGCACTTCATAACCATTGCGGGTGACGGCCACATCATCCTCGATGCGCACGCCGATGCCGCGCCAGCGCGCCTCCACCTTGGTATTGTCGGGGCTGATGTACAGACCCGGCTCCACCGTGAGCACCATGCCCGGTTCCAGTTCGCGCCAGCGGCCGTCGATCTTGTAGTCGCCCACGTCGTGTACGTCCATGCCCAGCCAGTGGCCGGCGCGGTGCATGTAGAAATCCCGGTAGGCGCCCTGCTTGATCAGCTCGTCCACGTTGCCCTGCAACAGGCCCAGTGCCACCAGTCCTTCGGTGAGCACCTGCACCGTGGTGTCGTGCGGTTCGTTCCAGGCCTTGCCCGGCTTCACCTGTTCGATCGCGGCCAATTGCGCCTTGAGCACCAGTTCATAGATGGCTTTCTGCTCGGGACTGAACCTGCCGTTCACCGGGAAGGTGCGGGTGATGTCCGAGGCGTAGTGTTCGAATTCGCAACCGGCGTCGATCAGCAGCAGGTCGCCGTCGTCGAGCTTCTGGTCGTTGTCGACGTAATGCAGGATGCAGGCGTTGGCGCCGCCGGCCACGATCGAGGTATAGGCCGGCGCGCGGCAGCCGGCGCGGAAGAATTCATGCATGAATTCCGCTTCCACCTCGTATTCGTACAGGCCGGGTTGGGTAACCTGCATGGCACGCTTGTGGGCGCGCACGGCGATCTGCCCGGATTCGCGCATCAGGTCGATTTCCGCCTTGGACTTGATCAGGCGCATTTCGTGCAGCAGGTGGTCCAGCATCTGGAACTCGCCCGGCGACTGCGCGCCGCTGCGTACCTGGCGCCGCACCACCTTCACCCATTCCATGACGCGATGATCGAACTGCTCGTCCTTGCCCATGGCGTAGTACACCCGCTCGCGGCCCTCGATGAGGCCGGGCAGGATGTCGTCGATGTCGCTGATCGGAAAGGCGTCGTCCATGCCCAACTCGGCAATCGCCGCCTCGGGGCCGAGCAACTTGCCGTTCCACAATTCCTTGAGCGGATCCTTTTCCTGGCAGAACAGCAGGCACTGGCCCTGCTCGCGCCCCGGCACCAGCACCAGCACGCTCTGCGCCTCGGTAAAGCCGGTGAGATAGTACAGGTCGCTGCTCTGGCGGTAGCGGAACTCGCTGTCGCCGTTGCGCAGCACCGCGTTGGCAGCGTTGACGATGGCGATGCTGCCGGGGCCCATCTGGTTCATCAGTTCCTGGCGGCGCTGTTGGAATTCTTTCGGCGTGATAGACATGAAGACTTGGCCCGTGGGTTCAATGAAGAAAGGGTTGGCGTTGGGAAACCGGTCAATGCAGCAGCGGCGGCGGTTCCTGGTCCGGTTCGGCCGGCGGCAGACGCGTGCCCACCAGCTGCTGGTAAAGCGTGATGGCGGCCATGCGCACATATTCCACCAGTTCCATGAAATCCTCTTCGTCCTGCTCATCCACTGCCGCTTCGCTGTCCGCCAGGCCTGCCAGCTCGCCGAAATCGCGCAGGATTTCCCGCGCTTCCTTGCTCAGGTTGGATTCCGGCCGCAGATAGCCGGCGGCAAAACCGGTGGTGAAGTTTTCGCACCACAGCCCGAGCGCGTGCACCCGCTTCGGCAGCAGCGCTTCGTCGTTCGGCAACAGCGGCTGGAAGCCGTAGTCCAGCCCGCCAAGCTGCACATTGGCTTCTTCACCTAGACGCTGGAGCAGCTTGCGCACCACGGGCAACAGTTCATGTTCCAGCAGTTCGCCGAGATCTTCCGGATCCGGATGCACCACGCCGCTGCACAGCTGGCCGGTGAGCAGGCCGTGCAGCTCCGCCGGCGAAACACCGGGCAGCGAATCGGCCAGCAGTTGGGCGGTCAGGGTGTAGTCGGCTTGCATGGTTGGCTCGTCATCAAAACAATCGTCGGACATGATACCACTACGTTCCAGCGGCTTCCCGCCACCGCCCAATGCCGCATTTTGTGCGCGGGGCAGCACAATCCCAGAGAAAAATATCCGTGAATCAACCACTTGTTGACCCTGCCGCCAAGAGGGCTATATAGTTGCCCGGCCCTGTTTTTTCCGGTGACGCGCATCCATGAGCAACAGCAGTTTCAATAGCCTTGAAAGCAAGGTGGACGAGCTGATCAAGCTGTGCAGCGACATGAAAAAGGAAAACCAGCTGCTGCGCGACCGCGAGAACAACTGGCTGCATGAACGCAATGCGCTGCTCAGCAAGAACCAGCTGGCGCGGGTCCGCCTGGAGAAGGTGTTGCGCCGCCTCAAAGCACTCGAGGGAGAACAAGCCTGATGTCCTCCGCCGCCCGTTCCGTGTCCATCATCATCTTCGGCCGCGAATACCAGATCAGCTGCCCCGCCGACGAAGAGGAAGCGCTGCGCAAATCCGCGCGCTACCTGGACAAGCAGATGGAGCAGGTGCGCAGCCGTGGCTCGTCGCTCGGCTACGAGAAGATCGCGGTGCTTGCCGCGCTCAACATCGCCCATCAACTGCTCAAGCTGGACCAGCAGAGCAACTCCACCGAAAACGACAATCAGCGCGAACTCAAGCTACTGGAAGGCAAGATCGATGCTGTGCTGCAAGCCAGCCGGCAAATCGAAATTTAGCCCCGCCTGCGCGGCTGCACCCCCTTGCGATGATTCCGATCCAATGGCCGCTATGGTTATAATGCGGACCCCTGGGATATTCGCCAGCCGGATGTGTTCTTGAGCCGATATACCCAACCCGGAGGCTTTGCCCAATGGCGCCGTGTGCATGTCCGCTCGTCGGAAAGCCTTAAGCGCCGGACTGGCCACCACCTGAACCTTACGGTTCAGGACAAGTCCAGCAGCGGTATTCCGGGGCCCTCTTTGTTCTTTGCAATACGTAACAACAAGGGACGCCAGCATGTTTGCCGGCATCCGGTAGACTGACGCACCTTGTCCAGCACGATCTCCGATATCCAGGCACGCAAGCAGGCGCTGAGGCGCGAGCTGCGCCGCTGTCGTCGCAACCTCGGCCCACGTCAACAGCGCCTTGCCGCACAGCGCCTGTACCGGCGCCTGGTGGTCAGCCCCCTGTTCCGCTTCAGCCGCACCATTGCCTTTACCCTGGCGCGCGACGGCGAAATCGACACCCTGCCGCTGGCACGCGCCGCCTGGCGCCGCGGCAAGCGCTGCTTTCTGCCGGTGATGAGCGATTTCGGCAAACCCCGCCTCACCTTTCGCGAATGGCGGCCGGGCGCACGCCTGCGCACGGGACGATTCGGCATTCCCGAACCGCGCCTGGGTAAATTGCGCGCCTCGCGCGCGCTTTCGCTGGTATTCTTGCCGCTGGTGGGCTTCGATCAATACTGCAACCGCCTGGGCATGGGCCGCGCCTATTACGATAGGTCATTCGCTTACTTGCGCCGCACCACCCGCACGCGCCCGGCATTGGTCGGCCTGGCCCACGAATGCCAACGCACGGAAAAGCTCGAACTCGCGCCGTGGGACGTGCCCCTGCAAGGCATCGTTACCGACGGCGCCTGGTATCACCCCGCCGGCCCGAGGAACAACCGATGAACCAGGACGAACTGAAACGCGCCGTTGCCAAGGCCGCTTTCGACTACATAAGCCCCAAGCTCACGCCAGACGCCGTGATCGGCGTGGGCACCGGCTCCACCGCCAACTACTTCATCGAAGAGCTGGGGCGCGTGCGTCATGACATCAACGCCGCTGTTGCCAGTTCCGCCGAAACCGAGCGCCGCCTGCAGGCCGCGGGCATCCCGGTGGTGGACCTGAACTCGGTGGGCGAAGTGACCGTGTACGTGGACGGTGCCGACGAAGCCAACGACTACCTGCAACTGATCAAGGGCGGCGGCGCGGCGCTGACGCGCGAAAAGATCGTGGCCGCCACCGCGCGCGAGTTCGTGTGCATCGCCGACCAGAGCAAATGGGTGCAGGTGCTCGGCAAGTTCCCGCTGCCGGTGGAAGTGATTCCCATGGCGCGCAGCCACGTGGGACGCCAGATCGTGAAGCTGGGCGGAGACCCGGTGTACCGCGAAAACGTCGTTACCGACAACGGCAACATCATTCTCGACATCTACAACCTGAACATCCTCGAACCACGCAAGCTGGAATCCGAGCTGAACCACATCGCCGGCGTGGTGGCCAACGGCCTGTTCGCGCTGCGCCCCGCCGACGTGCTGCTGCTTGGCACGGCGGAAGGCGTGAAAACCATACGCGCCAAGGGTTGAATTGCGTTCCAAGCCATCAACATGAAGCGGCGCGCGGTAAAAAAATGCCGGCAGACGGGCAAACGCTCAAAAATATGTTTCCAAAATTCTCGAAATGAGGCATCATTCGCCTCCCTGCACGTTTCCCTCCTATTATCAAAGGCCAATTCCACTCAGTTTTACGCCTCCAGTAATGCATTGCTGGGTCGCAGGATGCACCCCTGGCGAAAGTCGTTGAATGTCATCGCTCCGCGAGAACGCACCGACAGTCCAGGAACAAGTTGTCCCCATGATGGTGATAGTGGGCGCAATCTTAGTTTTCACCACATTCAGATGAGTAAGTTATGAGCAAAGGCAAGGTAAAGTGGTTCAACGCAGACAAAGGCTTCGGTTTCATCGCTCCTGATGATGGCTCCAAAGACCTCTTCGTCCACTACTCCGAAATTCAAGCTGGCGGCGGTTTCGCAACGCTGGCCGAAGGCCAGGCAGTAGAGTTTGAAGTAGGTCAGGGCCAGAAAGGTCCCTGCGCGAACAAGGTACGCCCGCTGTAAGCGGCAGCTGTTCGAATCAGTAAAAGGGAGGCTGCCTGGTGTGGGCCTCCTTTCTCTTCTCCCAGTCCGCCACCGCGCCAGGACCTACCTGGAACAGCGGATGACATTCAGGTTCGCCAACCAAACGCCATTGCGCAAACAGCGCGGGGCTGCGCATCGCGAGCTTGTGCATCAAGTGTTCCCATTCAAACTCGACCTGCCCCGCCGTCACGGCGATGGGCGGCACCTCGCGACACGGCCCGATTTTACTGCGGTCGAAACGATAGCCACGCACTGACGCCTCCCGCTGTACCGCCGCCAGATAGGCATTGATCGCCAGCCGTGGGCTGGGGTGGGCACGAAACCGTTCGAGCTGCGGATGGTGCTGATAGCCGCGCGTTTCGCCACGCAGCACGGCACGCGCCAGCAGGGCTTCGCGCCATAGCGCCACCAGGCCCTTGGAATCCAGATACCGCGGATGCAACGACCACAGACGCATAGCTTGCTGCCACCACTCCACTCAAACGGACCATATCGATTGCCGGCTATTTTACCCATCCAGACGGCGAAAGCGCCGACCTGAATGAGTACAGCGCGTACCGGGGTAGCCGCACATGAACTTCCCACCAGGAATCTCTACAATGCCGGCCTTTTCAGAGGAGCCGGCATGACAGGCAAGATTCGGGTGGGCATCGTGGGCTATGGCAATCTTGGCCGTGGCGTGGAACTGGCACTGCAGCGCTGCGGCGACATGCAACTGGTGGCCATCTTCAGCCGCCGCGATCCCGCCCGCGTGCAACCGGTGAATGCTTTGGTACCGGTTTATCCGCATGACACCCTGCCCGAATTTCAGGACCGGATCGACGTACTGATCCTGTGCGGCGGTTCCAAGGACGACCTGCCCCAGCAAGGCCCCGCACTGTCCATGCTGTTCAACACCGTGGACAGCTTCGACACCCACGCCAAGATACCGGACTACTTCGCCGCCATGGACCAGGCCGCTCGCAGCGGACGACACGTGGCCGTGATCTCCGTGGGCTGGGACCCCGGCCTCTTCTCCCTGCAACGCCTCTACGGCGAAGCCATGCTGCCCGAAGGCGACACCTACACCTTCTGGGGCAAAGGCCTCAGCCAGGGCCACTCCGACGCCGTGCGCCGCGTACCCGGCGTCAAAGCCGGCGTGCAATACACCCTCCCCTCGGAAGCCGCCATCGCCCGCGTGCGCAGCGGCGAACGTCCGACGCTCAGCACCCGCGAGAAACACCAGCGTGAATGTTTCGTGGTGCTGGATGATGGCGCCGACGCCAATGCCGTGGAGCAGGCCATTGTGACCATGGAGCACTACTTTGCGGACTATGACACCCGCGTCCATTTCATTTCCGAAGAGGAACTGCGCCGTGATCACGGCGCCATGCCGCATGGTGGCTTTGTCATTCGTAGTGGCGGCACTGGGGCTGGTAACAAGCAGGTGGTGGAGTTTTCGCTGAAGCTGGGGAGCAATCCGGAGTTTACGGCGAGTGTGTTGGTGGCGTATGCGCGGGCGGCGCATAAGCTGAAAGCGCAGGGACAACAGGGCGCCTATACGGTGTTGGATGTGGCGCCGGGGTTGTTGTCGCCGAAAACGGGAGAGGCATTGAGGAAGGGGTTGGTTTGAAGAGTGGGTGATGGCGACGATACCCTCACCCATCGCCCCTCACTGGGCCAACCCTGACATTGAAGGATCATGTCGAGAGTATCGACATGAGTGGATTACATGTCGATAAACAATGATTTTATCGACATATAAAAAATCAATCTATAACTATTTGTTTTTACTATATTTATCTAAAGGTAAATACATATACGCCAAAAACAACGCTATCAAAACCGAGGGATCCCCGGAAACTCGCCAACACATGCTTCGCAAACCACGGCGTCCTTCCACGGAAGTGAAGCCGTAAACACACGCGACTCAAGGAAGTAGATGTAGTCATGATCGTGCTCCTTGCCATCGATTAAAGCGCCATGTGGAATCGCCTTGCCTTCGGCGCCCAGCGCAGCTGGAAAAGCGTGAACACCACAGCCCGGTGCGCAGCCCCAAAACTCACCGCCGTCACCGGCAATCACAGAAATATGGACAAACTCGCTGGTAGCGGCGCCCAGTAAAAATGGAGTGCCTTCGTAGACGGATTTTTTGCTATGGGCGTTTCCCCGGTAGATAACGACTCCCGGGTCTGCGGGGAATCCTTCCTGTTCACTCATCAGTTCCTTGTTTGACGAACCGACACCCGTGTCAAGAAAACGTAGCGCTATGACTCCCTGCTGTTCTTTGCTTTGGAGATACAGGAAAAGCTCATGCATCGCTTGCGAGGCGCGCCCATCCTGCATTTCGGCGCTTCTGTTCCAGAATTCTGAAGAGGTCTCGACCGATCTTGGAAGCTCCAGCGATACCACCAGGCCAGACCCCTGCAGTTCAATCTTTTTGTCGATGACGCACCTGACGAATTCCGGCGTTTCCACCGTGCCGTGCACTTCGCCAATGAATAAATTTTTGAACCCGGCAATTTTCGCTAAAACGGCGTCGTCCGGACATGCCGAAACCGGCGCGACATACATCGCGCACAGCATCGGCATTACCCATCCTTTCCAACTTCGCTTCATCGTCGCATCTCTACGCAGCGATTCAATTCCGGTTGAAGAAATGTAGGCTCAATTCACCCACGCCCGATACTCCCCCTTCGCATACCGATTCGCCATCTCTTCCAGGTTGTAGATCTTCCCGATGCTGGAAATCTGCCCAGCCGTTCCAAAAGCCGTCAGGCGATCGATCACCACCTGCTTCATGGCCTTAATGGTGGGGATAAGGAACTTGCGGGGGTCGAACTCGCTGGGGTTTTCGGCGAGGAACCTGCGTACGGCGCCGGTGGAGGCGAGGCGCTGGTCGGTGTCGATGTTCACCTTGCGCACGCCGTTCTTGATGCCTTCCTGGATCTGCTCCACGGGCACGCCGTAGGTTTCCTTGATTTCGCCGCCGAACTCGTTGATCACCTTGAGCCATTCCTGCGGCACGGAAGAGGAGCCGTGCATCACCAGATGCGTGTTGGGCAGGCGGCGGTGGATTTCGGCGATGCGGCCGATGGCCAGGATATCGCCCGTGGGGGGGCGGGTGAATTTGTAGGCGCCGTGGCTGGTGCCCACGGCGATGGCGAGGGCGTCCACCTGGGTGTCGGCCACGAAGCGCGCGGCTTCTTCCGGGTCGGTGAGCAACTGGCTGTGGTCCAGTTTGCCTTCGGCGCCGATGCCATCCTCTTCGCCGGCCATGCCGGTTTCAAGCGAACCCAGACAGCCGATTTCGCCTTCCACGGATACGCCGCAGGCGTGCGCCATTTCCACGGTTTTGCGGGTGACGTTCACGTTGTAGTCGTAGTCGGTGGGCGTTTTGCCGTCCTCGGCCAGCGAACCGTCCATCATCACCGAGGAAAAGCCCAACTGGATCGAGCGCTGGCATACTGCCGGCGCGGTGCCGTGGTCCTGGTGCATCACGATGGGGATGTGCGGGAATTCCTCGATGGCGGCCTGGATCAGGTACTTGAGAAAGTTGGACCCGGCGTATTTGCGCGCGCCGGCGGAGGCCTGCAGGATCACCGGGCTGTTCACTTCGTCGGCGCCCATCATGATGGCGCGCACCTGCTCCAGGTTGTTGACGTTGAAAGCGGGAACGCCATAGGAATGCTCCGCGGCATGATCCAGCAACTGGCGCAAACTGATCATTGGCATAACTGACTACCTCGATAAAAAGTAAAAAGGGGCATGGGGTTCAACCGCGCGCGCGTTCCTCGAGCACGGCCACTGCCGGCAGCACGTCGCCCTGGACGAATTCCAGGAAGGCGCCGCCGCCGGTCGATATGTAGGAAATCTGGCTTTCGATGCCGTATTTTTCGATGGCGGTGATGGTTTCGCCGCCGCCGGCGATGGAAAAGCCGGGATTGTCGGCAATGGCCCGGGCCACGGCTTCGGTGCCCTTGGCAAAGGCGGGAAATTCGAACACGCCCACCGGGCCGTTCCAAAGGATGGTCGAGGCCTTGCGGATAATTTCCACCAGCGAGGCGGTGGACGCCGGGCCGATGTCCAGGATCATGTCGTTCGCGTCCACGTTGGCCACCGCCTTGATCTGGGGCGTGGCGTTTTCGCTGAATTCACTTGCCACCACCAAGTCCACCGGCAGCGGAATGTGGGTGCGGCTCATGAGGGTCCTGGCCTGTTCCAGCATGTCGGCTTCATACAGCGACTTGCCCACCGGCTGCCCGGCCGCGGCCAGGAAGGTATTGGCGATGCCGCCGCCCACCACCAGAAAATCCACCTTCTGCGACAACGCTTCCAGCACCTGCAGTTTGCTCGACACCTTGGCGCCGCCCACCACGGCCAACAGCGGCCGCTCTGGATTTTTCAGCGCTTTATCCAGTGCTTCCAGCTCGGCCGCCAGCAACGGGCCGGCGCAGGCGATCGGCGCAAACCGGGCCACGCCGTGGGTGGAGGCCTGGGCGCGGTGCGCGGTGCCGAAGGCGTCCATCACGAACACGTCGCACAGGCTGGCATAACGGCGCGACAGTGCCTCGCTGTTCTTGCCCTCGCCCACGTTGAGGCGCACGTTTTCCAGCAGCACGCACTGGCCCTCACACAGTTGGCGCGAATCGGCTTCACTGAAGCCGGCCGGCATTACCGCCACGTCACGGCCAAGCAGGCTGCCCAGATGCGCGGCCACCGGCGCCAGCGCGGCTTCCGGCTGTTCACTCAGGGCCAGGCCCTCCTTGGGACGGCCGAGATGCGACATCAGCATCACCCTGGCGCCCTGGCGCAGCGCCAGCTCGATGCTCGGCAGCGCGGCGCGGATGCGGGCGTCGTTGATCACGACGCCGTTTTTGATCGGCACGTTGAGGTCTTCGCGGATCAGTACGCGCTTGCCCGCGAGATCGAGATCGGCCATGGCCAGAACAGTCATAAAACACCCGGAGTTGCTTGCTGTCAGACGCGAAATGATACCCAAAAGCCAAGCGGATTGTCCGTGACTTTGCGCAGATTCCGGACCGGCGCCAGGCCTGCGCCCACGGTTTACTCCGGCGCCGCGTGCCGCCACAATCGGCGCTCTGCCCACGCTCATAACAAGAAAGTTCACAACGAGAGGACTCGCCATGCCCCAGCTCCACGCCTTTCGCCTTGCCGGCCTCGGCCTGCTTGCCGCGCTGCTCAGCCCACTCGTCCAGGCCCAGGATTGCGACCGCGCCTGCCTGGACGCCACGCTCTCCACCTATCTCGACGCCCTGGTGGCCAACGATCCGTCACGGGCGCCGCTGGCCAGCACCTACCGCCACACGGAAAACGACATCGTGATTCCGCTTGGCGAAGGCATGTGGCAAAACGTGACCGCGCTTGGCGCGGTGCAGCGTCACTATCTGGATCCGGTAACGCACAACGCCGTCTATTACGGCACGCTGGAGGAAGGCGACAGCCTGGCCATCGTGGCGATTCGCCTGCAGGTGGCGGACCGCAGGATCACCGAAGCCGAATGGTGGGTGGGACGCCAGGACGATCCGGGCGTGGACGGCACCCCCGGCGGCACGCTGTGGGATGCCGACTACCTGACCAACGGCAATCCGCCGCCTGTGCGCACCGTGCCCGCCAACGAGCGCAGCACCCGGGAAGAACTGATCTACGCCACCAATTCCTACTGGGACTACGTGGTGAACCGCAACCCGAACATAGTGGCCGCCCACCCAGGGTGCTTCCGCGAGGAAAACGGCCGCAAGACCGTGGGCAACCCGCTGCCGCCGGAGCGGCTGGACGACGGCGGCCTCGATGGCCTGAGCGATTGCCGCTCCGGCAGCAGCACCTTCAACGTGTTGAACGTGACCGCCCGGCGCTGGCACGTGGTGGACGAGGAACAGCAGGTGGTGGTGGCCTCGGCGCTCTTCATCCGCGAACCCGGCCATTTCAAGCGCCGCAACCATTTCTGCGACGTGTTCTATCTGGACGGCGGCAAGGTGCGCGGCCTCTACACCGCCATGTACTACGTGGATCCGCTGCGCGCGGTGCCCAACTGGCCGCCTTTTGAAGGGAACTTTCCGCTGCCGGCCACGTTTGGCGCCACGCGGTAGGGAAGCAGAAGGGCTCGGAGCAGGATGGCCCGAAGCGGTTATTGCGGCAGCCGTAACCGGTTGGCTCGACGCCATTGGTCTGCGCGGGCGCAGGCCTGCTCCGATCCCATTGATTCAGAGCAGTTGCCGCAGCACCAGGAAAAATACCGAACTGAGCGCCGCCGCCACCGGCAACGTGATCACCCAGGCCAGCACGATCGGCTTCATCAAGGCCCAGTTGGTGTGGCGATTGACGAGGCCGATGCCAAGCACCGCGCCGATCAGGATGTGGGTGCTGGACACCGGAATGCCCCACACCGAAGCCAGCAGCACCAGCGAGGCGGCCGACAGTTCCGCGGCAAAGCCGGAGGCCGGGTGCAGTTCGGTGAGGTGATGCCCCACCGTCATGATCACTTCGCGCCCGATGAACCACAGCCCCGCCACCAGCGCCACGCCAAAAGCCACCATCACCGGCGTGGGCAGCGCCGCCGTGACACTCACCGAGCCCGTGGCCAGCACGTCCAGCACGGCGGCAAACGGTCCCACCGCGTTGGAAATGTCGCTGGAACCATGGCTGAAGGCAAAGCCGCAGGCGGTGAACACCTGCATCCAGCTGAACAGCAGGAAGGTAGCGCGGCTCAGGGGATAGCCGCGCGTCAGCTTGGCGAACACCAGCGTGCACATCCATACCAGCACCCCCACCATGCCCAGGATCAGCAGGTTGGTAACCGGGCTGAAGCCAAGCTCCAGGTTCTTCAGCCCCTTGAACAGCAGCATGGCGGCGATGATGGTGGCGCCGAAGGAGGCCAACAGCGGCGTCCAGACCTCCAGCGCCCAATGCATGCGCAGGCTTTTGCGCTTTTCCTCCAGCTCGGCCAGGCCCTTGAAGTAATCGTGGTCCGCGCTGCGGTAGCCGAAGTGTTCTTCCTCGTGATCCCACAGTTCCGGCTGCACCGTGGTGGAATAGGCTTCCTGCTCGATCTGGCTCAACCGCTCGAAGGCGCGCACGTGCAGCGCGTGATGGGCGCGGCGTTCTTCCTGCAAGAGGTCCAGCTGGCGCTCGGCCTCTTCGTTGTAGAGCAGGATGTGGCGTTTGATCAGGCGGAACAGCAGATACGAACCCAGCCCGCCCAGCACCGGCGAGATCACCCAGGAGATGGCGATGCGGCCGATCACTTCCCATTGCACCAGGGCGGTCATGCTGCCCGCGCCGCCGCGGATGAAGCCAAGCGTCATGGCGCCGCCCACGATGGCGCCCACGATGGAATGGGTGGTGGACACCGGATAGCCGTTGCGCGAGGCGAGCAGCAGCCACACGGCGGCGGCCAGCAGCGCCGACATCATGATGAACACGAACTGCGAAGGATCGCCGTCGAAATCGCCAAGATTGACGATGTTGCTGCGGATGGTGTGCGTCACCTCGCCACCCGCGATCACCGCGCCGCTCACCTCGAACACGGCGGCCACCAGCAGGGCCTGCTTCATGGTCAGGGTGCCGGCGCCCACGCTGGTGCCGAAGGAATTGGCGACGTCGTTGCCGCCGATATTGAAGGCCATGAACACGCCGAAGGCGGTGGCCAGCAGGAAAATCAGGACACTGGAATGGCTGACGTAGTTCAGGCCCCACAACACGAACCAGGCGACGGTGGCAAACAGCAGCACGCCGAACAGCAGGTTGAGGGAATCGAAGCGTTGTGTAGCGGACAAAAGAAGGCCTCCGACATGCGTCTGCCTACCCGGTGGCGCCTGGTGCTGGCGGCGGGCCGGGGTCGGCGGGCGCAATTAAACCCTCATTGGTCCCCTTTTATAAAGGTTTATGACGACAAACCTGCAGGGATTCACCGCGAGAGCACGAAAGCCTCCAGCGCCGCGCGCTCAGCGGCGGACATGCCCGCCACCCGCGCTGCCGCCGCGGCGCCTTCGCCGCCGTGCCACAGGATGGCTTCGAGTACGCTGCGGGCACGGCCGTCGTGCAAGAGATCCAGTTGTTCATTCACCACGGGCACCAGGCCAAGCCCCCAGAGCGGCGCGGTGCGCCATTGGCGTCCGTTGGCCTGGCCGTCCGGGCGGCCGTCGGCCAGGCCCTCGCCCATGTCGTGCAGCAGCAGGTCGGTGTAAGGCGCAAACTGGCGGTTGGCCAGCAGCGGGTGCAGGGCTTGTGGGCCGGTTTCGAGCTGGGGCAGATGGCAGTGCTGGCAGCCGGCGGCCTCGAACAGGGCCGCGCCCTGCTGCACGGCGGGATCGTCCTGGCCGCGCGTGGCCGGCACCGCAAGCAGCGCTTGGTACAGCGCCACCGCGTGCATTTGTTCGTCGCTCACGTCCGGAAACTCAAAGGTCACCGCGGTGCAGGCTGTCTGTGCGGGCGGGCAATTTTCCTGCTCGTGCCAGGCGGAGGTCAGCCCCATGTCGCCCACAAAGGCGGCGGCGCTCTGTTGGGTCAGGTCGGTGACGTTTGCCTTCCAGCCCAGGCGCCCCGACCCCTGCGGCAACCGGTTGATCTGACCACTGATGCCATCAGGCCGCGGCGTGGCGGCAAGCGCCTCGAGCGTGGCAGCGGGTACCGCCTCCAACAGACCCATGCCCACCAGTTGCGGAGCGATTCTGAGCGAGGTTTCCGCGTCGTCCAGCGCGCCGAATTTCAGCTGGTCGAGGGTGATTGCCGGGCGCCGCAACGCGATGCGCGTACCGTCATCCAATACCCGCGCTTCCTCGACCCACCGCAACTGCACACGCCCTTCCGGCTCGACGCCGAGAATCGCCGATTCCTGCAACTGGTCGCCATAGACCGGATGGGGAACGCTGCCCTCTGGGGTGGCCACGCTGAGCCGTACCAGCATGCCGCGCAGCCGTTGCCCGTCGCGCGTCGGCGCCGTGCCGCGGCCGTTGCGCAGATGGCAGGCGGCGCAACTGCTCTGGTTGTAGGTGGGGCCGAGGCCGTCGAGCGTGGTATCGCGTGCGGGGGCGCTGTTCCACAGCTGGTTGAAGAGGCCGCGGCCAAAGCCGAGCTGCTGGCGCATGTCCTCGTCCAGATCAGGCAGGGTTTGTTGAAAAGCGAAGGTGCCGGTGATCGGCGTGGTCAAGGCGGGAACGGCGTCGTCCGCCAGCGCAGAAACGGCCAGTACTGCCCCCGTGGCGAGGGACAGCACCCGGCCTAAGCGCACTGCAGTAACCGAGAATTCGAAGCGTTTGTTCACGGGATCACTCGAGCAGACGGGCGATCTCCTGTTCGCGCTGCGCCAATTGCGCACTCCACTGCGCGCGCGGCAGGTCCGCCACGTCCAGCGTTCCCGCCTTGATCTCTGCCACCAGCGCTTCGGCGGCGGCCGCATCGAGCGCGGGGCTCAACAGCAGGTCGCGCGCCTGTTGCAGCCGGGTAAGCGCCTCGCCCTGGGCAGTGGGCAGCATGGCGTCGATGTGGGCCAGCGTTTGCTTGAGCTGCGGCTGGCGCTCGCCGACGTGACTGTCGAACACCGCTGCCAAGAGGCCCAAGCGGGATTCCGCTTCACTCAGGTCGAACGCGGGTACCGACACGCCCGCGGCAAAAGGATTGAACTCGGCATCCTGCGGATAGGCCGAAGGGCGCACCGGCAGGCGCGCCACGTCAGGCGCCAGCAGCAGGGTCTGGCCGGCGTCCGACAGCACGAACTCAATGAATTGCTGCGCCGCCTGTGGATGTGGGGCACGCGCCAATTGCGCCACGTAGGCGGGCGACAGCAGCGTGGAAGCGGCATAGCGGAAGCCCACCGGCTCGCCGCCCATGCGCGCGCTCTTGGCGAAGAAATCGATGCTCAGCGCCGCGCCGCGCTGGCCGGCCGCCAGTTCACCGATGAAGGAACCGCCGCCGCTGCTCATCAGCTCGCCTTTCGCGGCCAGTTCCATGATCAGCGACCAGCCGGCATCCCAGCCTTCGCTGGACAGGATGCTCTGATAAATCATGGGGGAAAAACCCTGCCAGGCACCGGCAAGAGCAGCGAGTCCGCCAGCGGGGAGGCCGGCAGATCCTTCCAGTCGGCAGGCAGCGTGACGCCATGCTCGGCCATCCAGGCCTCGCTGTAGGCCACGCCCAGGCCAGCCACCTCGAAGGCGGCAAAGCGTGCCTGGGCATCGTCGATGGCGAGCCCGCCGACGCGCCCCGGCAAGCCGTCGAGCGGTAGCGGCAGCGGGGTGAAATACCCCGCGTCCGCCAGTATCACGAAGGTGTCCAGCGTGGGCGCCCAATACACGTCGATGGCGCCGCCCTGTTCCAGCAGGGCGCGCGCATCGTCGGAATGGCGCCATTCCAGCACCAGGTCGATGTCGGGATGGGCCGCCTCGAAAGCGCTCTCGTAGCGGTTGATGAGTTCCTGCGGGTAGCTGGTCATGACCACCACCTGCTCGTCCTGCGCCCAGGTCGACGACCAGGGCAACAGGCTCAACAGCAATACGCTTCGCAGCACTTTCATGTCGACACTCCCGCCGCTAACGCGGCATCAGGTACTGCGATCAATACTGCAGGGTGAACGTCAGGAACCAGCTGCGGCCTGCTTCCGGGTAGCCTTCCTCGAAGGCGTACAGCTTGTCGCCCAGGTTGCGCGCGCCGGCTTCCAGACGCAATTGCGGCAGCGCCTGCCACACGGTCTTGAAATCCACCGTCTCGAACGAACCCGCGCGGCGCAGGCCGTCGGTGCTGCTGTAACGGCTGCTTTCATGCTGCGTGCTCAGGATCAGCGACACGGCATCGATCGGGTTGACCTGCACGTAGGCAAAGCCCTTGTTCTGCGGCGTATCGAGCGGCAGTACCGTCGGACTGCTGATGTTCTCGCGGTCCAGGTAGGTGTAGTTGCCGTGCAGTTCGAACCAATCGCCAACCGTGATGGTGGCGGCCACTTCCACGCCCTGGTTTTCCTGGCGGCCGATGTTGCGCAGTTGCGAGCAGGGCGCCGAGGTGCAGGCGGTGGGGGCAATGGTAACGCTTTCGATCGAATCGTCGATGCGGCTGTGGAACACGGCGGCGCTGAGCTGCAGTGCGTTCTCGCTGGTCAAGGCCACGTTGCCGTCCACGCCCACTTCCAGGTTCACCGCGCTTTCGGGATTCAGACCCGGGTTGGGGATGGCGGACCCCATGCGGTAGGAATAACGATCCTTCATGGTGGGGAAGCGGGTGCGGCGCGCGGCCGACACGTGGCCGTTCCAGGTGTCGCTCAGCGCATAACGCAGGGCGGCCTGGGCGTTCCAGCCATCGGCGGAGGCCACGGGGAATTCCAGCATGGTGGTGCCCTGCAGGTCGTCGGCGCGGCGGCCTTCCTGGCGATCCCAGCCCACGCCGCCGACCAGCGACAGATCCTGGGTCAGGCTCCAGGTGTCTTCCAGGCCAAGCGAGAACACGGAGTCTTCCATTTTCTCGGTGGGCATGCCCAGGTCGTGTTCGCGGTGCATGTCGCGCTTGTACTGCAGGCCGGCGCGCAGGGCATGGTTGTCGATGCGGTTGGAGCCGAGTTCGAAGCTGGCGCCGTAGGAATAGTCGTCGTAGACGCTGTTGAAGGCGTAGGGACGCGTCTGCCCGGTGTAGGTGTTGTCGTCGAACGAACGCAGTAGGTTATAGAACGTATCGTAGTAAACGCGCGTGCGCAGGTATTCGGTCTGGCCCAGCGCGGTGCGCGAGATGAAGTACAGGCTTTCCTTGTCGTAGTCCGGCCACTGCCAGTAGCGCGGGGTGATATTGGCGCGGCCGGCGTAGGGCGGGGTGTTCTTGTCGCCTTCCTGACGCTGGTAGCTCAGCGCGTATTCGTCGGTGGCGTTGGGGGTGTAGCCGAACTTCAGCGACAATTTCATGTCTTCGGTGCCGGAGTTGACGCGCTCGCCCTTGCCTTGCGCGGCGGTGGGCACGAAATCCTTCGGCAGGTTGAAGGAATCCTGATCGGACCAGGACACGTTGGCCTGCGCGTACCAGAGCTGAGTGGCGTTTTCCAAGGTCAGCACGTGATTCTGGGCGTCGCGGTCGTCGTCGTTGTTGAAGTTGACGCTGCTGCGCAAGCTGCCGTGAAAGCCCTCGCGCGGGCGGCGGCTGACCACGTTGATGCTGCCGCCAAGCGTGTTGGCGCCGTAGAGCACGGAGGAGAAACCCTTGCCCACGGAGATTTCGGCGATGTCAAACGTGAGGATGCGGCTGAGGTCGAAGTTGCCGTCATACGGTACGTAGACGGGCACGCCGTCGATGAACAGCGGCACCTGGCGGGAGTTGAAGCCGCGGATGTATACGAGTTTTTCGCTGCGGGCGCCGACGTTCTGGATAGTGACGCCGGGGATGAGGCTAAGGGCGTCGCTGACGTTGTTGCGTTCGAACAGGCGCAGCTGTTCGGCGTCGATGCTGGCCTGGAACGGTGCGCTCCAGTTGCCGCTCTGTTGGCCCTCGACGTTGATCACTTCGATGCTGCCGAGATTGAAGCGGTCGGTGTCTTCTTCTGTTTGCTGTGCGTGCGCGACGTGAACGCCGCTGGCGAGCACGATGGCTGCGCACAGCGGGTGCAGGCGGAATTTGTTGAACATGGTATTTCCCCGATGAGTGCTTTGCTGAGAGATTGGGGCCACGGGGCCCGAAAAGCGCTGTATTTTCTTAAATATAGCGTTGATCATGCAAGGGTTATTTTCCGCGGTATATAGCGGTCCCGGGAGCGGATTTGTGCTATGAACCGGGCGCCATGCCGGGGGCAGCGCTGCGCTATACTTCCCTCACCCATTCAGGAGTGCCGGCATGGCAAGCAGCGATATCGAGAAAACCCTGCGTCTGCGCATCAAGTTGAGTCCCGAGATCATCCTGGGGCCCGGCAAGGCGCAGGTGCTGCGCGGCATTCGCGATACCGGGTCGATATCGGCCACCGGGCGGCTCACGGGCATGAGCTACAAGCGCACCTGGGATCTGGTGAACCGCATGAACCACGATTACCGGCAGCCGCTGATCCAAACCAACACCGGCGGCCAGCATGGCGGCGGCGCGTCCCTGACCGCCACCGGTGCAAAAGTGCTGGCGCTTTATGAGCGGATCATGGAGAACACGGCGCAGGCGACGGCCAAGGAGCTGGCGCAGCTGAACCGGCTGGCGAATCTGGAAGCGGCGGGAACGGCCCGGAAGAAGCAAAAGCAGGAAGCGTGACCCCCCTGCCCCTTCCTGCTTTTGGGCGAGCACCACGCAATTTTTAGGCGAACATCACGCAACGCCGCGATGCGCCACAGACGTTATTCAGCGCTTCCCTGGAGCAGGCTCCAATAACGCGCCACGTCCAGCATGCGGTTGGCGTAACCCCACTCGTTGTCGAACCAGGTCAGCACTTTCACCAGATGCCTGCCGGCCACGCGTGTCTGGCCCAGGTCGATGATGGCCGAGCGGCTGTCGTGGTTGAAGTCGCAGGAAGCCAGCGGTTCGTCGGTGCAGGCAAGCACGCCCGGCGTGGACCGGGCTGCGGCATCGCGCAGCACCTGATTCACACTTTCCGGCGTAACGGGCTGGTCCACGATCACGCTCAGATCGATGGCGGATACGTTCACCGTGGGCACCCTGAGGGCCTGCGCTTCGAAACGATCGGCCAGATGCGGCAGGATGCGTTCGATGCCGCGCGCCAGGCCGGTATCCACCGGGATGATCGATTGGAAGGCGCTGCGGGTCTTGCGCAGGTTGGTGTGGTGGTAGGCGTCGATCACCGGCTGGTCGTTCATCGCGGAATGGATGGTGGTGATCACGCCGTGCTGCACGCCAAGCGCGGCATCGAGCGCCGCGATCACCGGCACGATGCAGTTGGTGGTGCAGGAGGCGTTGGACACGATGGTGTGTTCGGGACGCAGGCTGGTGTGGTTCACGCCATAGACGATGGTGGCGTCCACGCTGGGTTCGGCGGGCTGGGAAAACAGCACGCGTCCCGCGCCCTGCTGCAGATGCAGTTCGCCGGTGGCGCGGTCGGTGAAGGCGCCGGTGCATTCCAGCACCATGTCCACGCCAAGCTCGCGCCAGGGCAGGCGGCGGATGTCGCGTTCATGGCTTACCGCCAGGGTGCGGCCATCGATCAGGAGATTGGTGCCGCTGCTGCGCACCTCCCCGGGAAACTTGCCGTGGGTGCTGTCGTAGCGGGTGAGGTGGGCCAGCGTTTGCAGGTCGGCCAGTTCGTTGAGCGCGACGATCTCGAAACCCTCGAGATCGCCGCGTTCGAAGCTGGCGCGGAGCACGCTGCGGCCGATGCGGCCAAGCCCGTTGATGGCAACGCGGGTCACGAGGCTGCCGCGCTCAAGCGAGCAGTTCGCCGACCACGTCGGCGATCTTCTCGGGCGTAAAGCCAAAGTGCTGCATCACGATCGGGCCGGGCGCGGATTCGCCGAAGGTGGTCATGCCGATCACCCTGCCGTCCAGGCCCACGTACTTGTACCAGTAGTCCACGTGCGCCGCTTCCACCGCCACGCGCTTGCGCACGGCCTGCGGCAACACGCTTTCGCGCCACTCGGGGGATTGCGCCTCGAACGCGCTGGTCGATGGCATGGACACCAGGCGCACCGCCCTGCCCGCTGCCTGCAGCCGTTTGACGGCTTCCAGCGCAATGCCCACTTCCGATCCGGTGGCGATCACGATGGCCTCGGGCGCGCCGGTGCAATCGAGCAGGATGTAACCGCCCTTGGCGATGGCCTCCAGCTGCTGCGCATCGCGCGCGGCATGCGGCAGGTTCTGGCGCGACAGCACCAGCGCCGTGGGGCCTTCGCGCCGCAGCAACGCTTCCTTCCAGGCCACGGCGGTTTCCGCCGCGTCGCAGGGACGCCACACGGCCATGTTCGGCGTGTTGCGCAGGTTGGCCACCTGCTCCACCGGCTGGTGGGTGGGGCCGTCTTCGCCCTGGCCGATGGAATCGTGGGTGAACACGAAGATGCTTTGCTGTTTCATCAGCGCCGCCATGCGCACGGCGTTGCGGGCATATTCCATGAACACCAGGAAGGTGCCGCAGTAGGGAATGAAGCCACCGTGCAGCGCGATGCCGTTGTTGATGGCGGCCATGCCGAATTCGCGCACGCCGTAGTAGATGTAGTTGCCCCCCGGGTCGCGGCTCACCGCCATGCTGCCTTTCCAGTTGGTGAGGTTGGAGCCGGTGAGGTCGGCGGACCCGCCGATCAGTTCCGGCAGCAGGCTGCCGTAGGCGCCGATGCAGTTCTGCGACGCCTTGCGCGTGGCGATGTTTTCCGCCTTGTTCTGACACTGCTGGATGAAATCGTCGGCGTGTTTGGCGAAATCGCCCGGGAATTCCCGCCTCAGACGGCGCACCAGTTCCAGCGCCTGCTCCGGATGTTCTTCCTCGTAGCGCGTGAACAGTTCCTTCCAGCGGCTTTCCGCCTGAAAACCGCGCTCGCGCGCATCCCAGCTCTGGTAGACCTCGCTCGGCACGTCGAAGGGCAGATGGATCCATTCCAGCGCGGAGCGGGTGGCCTGCACTTCCTCGACACCCAAGGGCGAACCGTGCACGCCTTCGGTGCCCTGCCGGTTCGGCGAGCCGTAACCGATCACCGTCTTGCAGATCACCAGCGTGGGCTGCGCGGTATTGGCGCGCGCGGCGTCGATGGTGGTCTTGATCGAGTCCGCATCGTGGCCGTCCGCCGTGAGCACCTGCCAGCCGTAGGCGGCGAAACGCGCGGCGGTATCGTCGGCAAACCACTCCTGCACCTTGCCGTCGATGCTGATGCCGTTGTCGTCGTAGAACATGATCAGCTTGCCGAGCCCAAGCGTGCCGGCAAGCGAGCAGACTTCGTGCGAAATGCCTTCCATGAGGCAGCCGTCGCCGGCGAACACGTAGGTGTAATGATCGATCACCTCGAAGCCGGGGCGGTTGAACTGCGCCGCCAGCGTGCGCTCGGCAAGCGCCATGCCCACCGCGTTCGCCAGGCCCTGACCAAGCGGACCGGTGGTGGTTTCCACGCCCGGCGTATAACCATATTCCGGATGCCCCGGCGTTCTGGAATGCAATTGCCGGAACTGCTTGAGGTCGTCGACGCCGAGGTCGTAGCCGCTCAGGTGCAGCAGCGAATAGACCAGCATGGAACCGTGGCCGTTGGACAGCACGAAGCGGTCGCGGTCGACCCAGCCGGGATTGCCGGGGTTATGGACCAGATAGTCGTTCCACAACACTTCGGCGATGTCCGCCATGCCCATGGGCGCGCCGGGATGGCCGGAATTGGCCTTTTGCACGGCATCCATGCTGAGCGCGCGGATGGCGTTGGCGCAGTCTCTGCGGGACGCTTTGCGTGTGGTCTGGTCTTGGGTGGGGGTACCCGCCGGCATGCTGCTCGCTCCTCGTGTATTCAGGGCCTGGGCTTGCGCCCGTGTTTCCGCCCTGTGGCGTGCTTTGCGGCGAAGGTGGCCGCCGCCGCAAAAAGGAGGCGCATTTTCCCCCAGAGCCGGCAAATATGCTACTGCGCTCATGCGGTCGCACCCGCCCCCTCTGGGGGTCCATTCCCGCGTCAAGCCGCGCCGCACAAGGCCTCAGGCAATATCAAAAGTTTTTGATATTGCTTTTGACCCCCGATTTTCCCGGTGCTAAAGTGCCTCCCCTCACAATTGCCACGGCTCCCATGCGCGCTCAGTCCAAAATCGTCCGACTTGCCGCCCCGGCCACCCTGGAAGATTCCTCTCAGCTCGCCCTGCTCTACAAGGCGGCGGGGGACGACCTGCGGCTGTCGATATTGCGCATCCTGCAGACGGAATCGCTTGGCGTGCTGGAAATGTGCAGCATTCTGGACATCCGCCAATCCGCGCTCAGCCATCACCTCAAGGTGTTGTTCAACGCCGCGCTGGTATCGACGCGCCGCGAGGGTACCGCGGTGTTCTACCGCCGCGTGTTCCTCACCCCCGCCGACCCGCTGGCGACGCAGAAACGCGCCATTCTGGAAGGGGCGGACCGCCTGCCGCTTGCCGGGGCGGTGGCCGCGCGTCTTTTGGCGGTGAAACAGGCGCGCGAGCGGCACTCGCTGGAGTTCTTTGCCCGCTTCGCCGACAAGTTCAAGGAAAACCAGGATCTGGTGGCCGACTCGCAGCAGTACGCCGGCAGCCTGCGCGACCTGCTGCAGGGCCTGGCGCTGCCGCAGGAAGCCACCGTGCTGGAGGTGGGGCCGGGCGAAGGCGACCTTTTGCCGGTGCTGGCACAGTCCTTCGCGCGGGTGATCGCGCTGGACAACTCCAGTGAGATGCTCGGCAAGGCCCGCCGCGCGCTTGCGGCACGGGGCCTCGATACCACCGTAAAGCTGGTGCTTGGCGATACCAGCACCGCCGTGGCGCGTGGCTTACGCGCCCATCTCGTGATCTTCAGCATGGTGCTGCACCACATCGCTTCGCCGGCACAGGCCTTTGCCGAGGCGGCGCAGCTGCTGGAGCCGGGCGGCTGCCTGCTGGTGGTGGATCTGTGCCGCCATCACCAGGACTGGGTGCGCGACACCTGCGGCGATCTCTGGCTGGGCTTCGAGCCCGAGGAACTGAGCAACTGGGCGGCCCAGGCCGGTTTTCATGAAGGACAAAGCCAGCTGCTGGGCTTGCGCAACGGCTTCCAGATACAGATGCGCCTGTTTCATCCGCAGGCGCCGCACGCATGAATTCGCAGTAATCGCAATGACCACAGGGCGGGTTCTCCACCGAACTCTCGACAGAACCCCGACACCAACGCAACGAAGGAAAGCACCATGAAAGAAGCAGCACTGTTTACCTCCGAATCGGTTTCCGAGGGCCATCCCGACAAGATGTGCGACCAGATCTCGGACGCCATCCTCGATGCCCTGCTCGAACAGGATCCGAAATCGCGCGTAGCGGTGGAAACCCTGGTCAAGACCGGCATGGTGGTGGTGGCGGGCGAAGTGACCACCGCCGCCAACATCAACTACGAAAAAATCATCCGCCAGGTGGTGTGCGACATCGGCTACGACAATTCCAGCAAGTATTTCTGCGGCAACACCTGCGCCGTGCTCAACGCCGTCGGCGAACAGTCGCGCGACATCGGCCAAGGCGTAGATTCCTCGTCCAAGAAGGAACAGGGCGCCGGCGACCAGGGCCTGATGTTCGGCTATGCCTGCAACGAAACCGACGTGCTGATGCCCGCGCCGATCACCTACGCGCACCGTCTGGTGCAGCAGCAGGCCAAGATGCGCAAGAAAAAAGTGCTGCCGTGGCTGCTGCCCGACGCCAAGAGCCAACTGACTTTCCGCTACGTGGACGGCAAGCCGCATTCGATCGACGCCCTGGTGCTGTCCACCCAGCACACCCATGAGGTCAAGAACAAGGAAATCCGTGAAGGCGTGATGGAGGAAATCATCAAGAAAGTGCTGCCGGCCAAGTGGATCGACAAGCACACCAAGTTCCACATCAACCCCACCGGGCGCTTCGTGGTGGGCGGCCCTTACGGCGACTGCGGCCTCACCGGCCGCAAGATCATCGTCGATACCTACGGCGGCTACGCGCGCCACGGCGGCGGCGCCTTCTCGGGCAAGGACCCGTCCAAGGTGGACCGCAGCGCCGCCTACCTGGCGCGCTACATCGCCAAGAACATCGTGGCCGCCGGTATCGCCGCCAAGTGTGAAATTCAGCTGAGCTACGCCATCGGCGTGGCCGAGCCCACCTCGATCCTGGTGGACACCTTCGGCACTGGCAAGATTTCCGACGGCGAGATCACCAGGCTGGTGCGCCGCCACTTTTCCCTCAAGCCTGCCGGCCTGATCGAAATGCTGGATCTGTTGCACCCCATCTACCGCGCCACCGCCTCCTACGGCCACTTCGGCCGCAAGGAATTCTCGTGGGAACAGACCGACAGGGCCGCCGCGCTGCGCGCCGACGCCAAGATCAAGTAACGCAAACGGAGTGAAAAACATCACCATGAGTGCAACCGACTACAAAGTAGCCGACATCAATCTTGCCGCGTTCGGCCGCAAGGAAATCCAGCTGGCCGAAGCGGAAATGCCCGCCCTGATGACGCTGCGCCGCAAATACGGCAAGCGCAAGCCGCTCAAGGGCGCGCGCATCATGGGCTGCATCCACATGACCATTCAGACCGCCGTGCTGATGGAAACCCTGATCGAGCTCGGCGCCGAACTGCGCTGGTCGTCCTGCAACATCTTTTCCACGCAGGATCACGCGGCAGCCGCCATGGCGGCGCGCGGCATCCCGGTGTTCGCCTGGAAGGGGGAAACCGAAGCCGAATACGAATGGTGCCTGGAGCAGACCATCCTCAAGGATGGCAAACCCTGGGACGCCAACATGATCCTCGACGACGGCGGCGACCTCACCGCCGTGGTGCATCAGCAATACCCGCAGATGCTCAGAAAGGTTCACGGCATCACCGAGGAAACCACCACCGGCGTGCACCGCCTGTACGAGATGCTGAAGCAAGGCACGCTCAAAGTGCCGGCGATCAACGTCAACGACTCGGTGACCAAGAGCAAGAACGACAACAAATACGGCTGCCGCCACAGCCTCAACGACGGCATCAAGCGCGGCACCGACATGCTGCTTGCCGGCAAGAAAGCGCTGGTGCTCGGCTACGGCGACGTGGGCAAGGGTTCCGCCATGAGCCTGCGCCAGGAAGGCATGATCGTGAAGATCACCGAAGTCGATCCGATCTGCGCCATGCAGGCCTGCATGGATGGCTACGAAGTGGTCTCTCCCTACAAAAACGGCGTGAACAATGGCAAGGCCGGCGACGTGGACAAAGACCTGCTCGGCAGCACCGACCTCGTGGTCACCGCCACCGGCAACGTCGATGTGTGCGACAAGCACATGCTCAAGGCGCTCAAGCCGGGCGCCGTGGTGTGCAACATCGGCCACTTCGACAACGAAATCGACACCGCCTTCATGCGCAAGGCCTGGAAGTGGGAGGAAGTCAAACCGCAGGTGCATCGCATCGTGCGCGGCAAGCAGAAGGACGGCAGCGACGACTACCTGATCCTGCTGTCCGAAGGCCGCCTGATCAACCTGGGCAACGCCACCGGCCACCCTTCGCGGGTCATGGATGGTTCGTTCGCCAACCAGGTGCTGGCGCAGATCCACCTGTGGGACCGCAAGTTCGCCGACCAGCCGGCGGCGCAGCGCAAAAAACTGCTCACCGTGGAAGTGTTGCCCAAGGCGCTCGACGAGGAAGTAGCCGCCTGCATGGTGCTCGGCTTCGGCGGCGTGCTCACCAAGCTGAACAAGCAGCAGGCCGACTATATCGGCGTGCCCGCCAGCGGGCCGTTCAAGCCGGACAGCTATAAGTACTGAGTATTTGCTCCTGCGAAAAATGCCCGCTTTCAACGCGGGCATTTTTTTGGCGTGCCATCCATGACCGCCACCCCTGCGGCGATCAGAATGTCGGCCAATCCTCTTCTCTTTTACTCATCGTTCTCCAACTGGAACCTCAGGATGGTTTGGATGCCGTCGCGCCTTACGGCCACGCCGTTCTCCACCGCCGGCTGATATTTCCATTCGGAGAGCGCCGCCAAGGCCACTCCCGCGAACGTATCGGTCGGTTGACAGGTTTCCCTGGTTTCCGGCGGCTGCCAGGTGCAGCTTTTCAGCACGGTCGGATCGACGACATTCCCTGCTTCGTCGATGCCGAACTCGAGCTGCACCCACCCCTGCTGCTTGTTTGCCAGCGCCTCGGCCGGATACATCGGATTGACCCTGGTTATGGGGACCACGTTGACAGCGGGGCCCGCGGTTTCCGCCGCGAACACCACCAAGGCGGCCGGCGCCATGCCTGCCAGCGCCAGGACGCTGTAGCACACGGATTTGAATACATGGTGTTGGGGCCTGCTTGCTTGCATCAGCATGAGAATTCTCCTCTTCAAACGGGAGCTGGGATTGCCGAACAGCGAAAATCTCGGGGTCATGTTCGATGCCGCCGCAAGCGGAGCATCGGTGTTGGCGCTTGCCACTTCCAGCAGGCATTCACCATAGGCCAGGGGCGCCACGCGGCGGCGTCCGATCAGCGCTTCGTCGCAGGCGAATTCCTGCAGGCAGTCGAATTCGTTGCGCCAGAGCCACGCGCACGGATTCCAGAAACACAGCACCGTCAGCAATTCCAGCGCGACGATCCATTCGAGGTCGCCATTGCGCATGTGCTGCAGTTCATGCTTCACGGCCAGGCGCAGATTGCGGGGAGAATGCAGCAGGGTCATCGGCAATACCACGAGTCTGGGGCCAAGCGCCCGCGTGGAAAACGGCGCGGTGATGCGTTCGCTGACGAGCAGGCGAATACCGTGCAGGCGCTTCCATTCCGTGGCATCGGCAACGATGCCACGCAGCCTGCGCAGTTGCAGCGCCAGCCTGTTGAATTGCCAGATCAAACCCGCCGCTAGCAGAAGGAGAAGCCCCGTGCCTGGCGTCACTGTCGCCGCACGCAAGGCGAAATCCTGGGGTAGTCGCGCGTCGAATCCCGCGATCGCCGTGATCCCGTCGGTGAACGTCGGTGCCACGCCGCTCAACCAGGGCGAGGCGAGTGGCGCCAGCGCGGTGATTGCCACCAGCCCAAGCAACAGCAGTCTGGCAATGCGCAGCTGCCTACCCTGGTCGACCTCGAACCCCAACAGGCGTGCCAACCGTTTGATCACCCCCCATGACGCGAACGCCACCACCAGCAATACATTCAACTTGAAGTACAGGACCAGCAATGACGCGCTCATCGTCTCACCCCCGCTCTTTCAACAGTCGTTTCAATTCCGCGATGTCCTTGGCCGACAGGTCGTGGTCATCGATCAGCCGGGCCACCAGCGCGGCCGGCGTGTTTTCGAACAATCGTCCCACTACCTGCTCCAGCGTCCGGCTTTCGTAATCCTTCTTGGTGATGGTGGGCGAATACAGATGCGCCTTGCCCTGCTTGCGATTGGCGACGAAGCCTTTCTTCTCGAGAATGCGGATGATCGTGGAAGCGGTGGTGTACGCCATGTTGCGCGTGGCGGGCAGCATGGCTATCACATCGTGCACCGTGGCTTCGTCCAGCTTCCAGAGAATCAGCATCAATTCCAGTTCGGCATCGGTAAGCAGTGTCTTCATGGTTTTCCCGGATTTGCAGGTTGGGCAAAGTTATAACTAAGTGCTTAGTTTTTTGTCAACTAAATTTTTAGTTTTTAATCGTGCGTCGTCATTTCTGCCCGCCCACACGCTTTACCCGCCGCACGTAACGGTTAATGCTAATCGGCTAATGCAATCAATTCGTGAATCCGGGAGAGTGGTGCGCCATGTCTCCGCAGGATGCGACAAATCCACAGCACGGCATCGAGGAGTACGCAGTATGCAGCTGACTCGCTTCAGGGTAACCCACTATCGCAGCATCCAGGATTCAGGCTGGATCGAGCTCGACGCCATTACGGCGTTCATCGGGCAGAACGAAGCGGGCAAAAGCAACCTGTTCGAAGCGCTCTACCGCCTCAATCCCTTCGCACCGGAGACCTACGACATCGACGAAGACTGGCCCGTCGATGACTGGGCCAACAAGGATTCCACTGCCGTGGTCTGCACGGCGCAATTTACGCTCGATGCGGAAGAAAGCGCGGCGCTGCAGGCCGCCGCCGGCAATGGCGCCTGCAATGAAGCGCTGGTACTGACAGGAACCCGTTCCTACGACTCGCCGCCAGGTTTCACGCTCGAAGGCGAAGCGGCCGCGGCCTTCGATGCCGCCAAGGTGGACGCATGGGCCAAGCACCATGTGCCAAGATTCGTCTTCATAAAGGAATGCACGTTCAACGGCGCCCGCATCGACCTGGCCCAGCTCGCCGTCCGCTTGCGCAACACGCCCTGGCACCAGCTTGGCAACGAGGACCGCATTGCCAAAACCCTGTTGGACCTCGCGCAGGTGAACCCCGACGATTTCCTGGCGGAAAACGACAGCGCCGCCGCAGGCACCACGCGCTTTTTCGACAAACGCGCGGCCTCCGCCTATCTCAGCCGCCAGTTCTGCGAGTTGTGGAAGCAGAAAGCGGTGGGCTTTCACCTCGAAATCGACGGCGCCACGCTCGGCATTTTCGCCGAGGACGACGCCGTGGGCATGCCGGTAAGCCTGCGCCGGCGCTCCAGCGGTTTCCGCTGGCTGGCCGGCTTCACTTGGCAGTTCACGCAGGCAAGCGGTGGGCGCTATGCCGATTGCGTGCTGCTGCTGGAAGAACCGGGCATCCACCTGCATTTTTCCGGGCAGCGCGATCTGCTTGCGGTGCTGGAACGGCTCGCAACCGACAACACGATCCTGTACACCACGCATCTGCCGGCGTTGCTCGATCCGTTTCATCCCGAACGGATACGCAGCGTCGATGCCAGCGGCGAACGGCATGGCCATACCACGGTCAGCGCGGGCATCGCCGGGGAAGACAGCGCCTCGCTTGCCGTGATCGAAGCCGCGCTTGGCCTGAGCGCCGACATGCGCAGCCTGCTCGGCAGCCGCCAGACGCTGCTGGTAGAAAGCGGCGACGATGCGCTAATCTTGAACAAGCTCTCGCAGATCCTCGGCAGCATCTCCAAACCCCACCTCGCCGGACGCCTGTATCTGTGGCCCACACAAGGCGCATTGCAAATGCCCCTGTACGCGGCGCTTGCCGCCAGCCTTGGCTGGAACTGCGGGCTATTGCTGGACTCCGACGCGCTAGGAAGAGCGGCGAAGGAACAGATCGAGAAAACGGTGCTGGCCCAGGCCAGCGTCGAGCAGACGGCACGCCTGCGGCTGCTGTCCCTTGGCGAAGCGGCGGGGTTGCCACAGCGGGACACCACCCTCGAGGACCTTTTCGACACCTCGTTCTATATCGATTGCGTGAATACCGCGTTCGGGATCGCCATCAAGGAAGCCGACCTGCCCAGTGAGACCACCAGCCTCTGCCAGCGCGTGGCGCAGGTGCTGAACGAACGCTACGGCCATGCCACGCTGGACAGGCGCCGCATCCTGGCGGAAATGCTGCGCCGCATCGACGGTTGGGAAAAGCTCTCCGACCTGCCGCGCGGCACCTCCGCCAAGGCCGAAAAACTGTTCCTGGCCATCAACAATGCCTTCGGTGGCCGCGCCGAACGGGTGCAGCAGCAACGGGCATGAGGCCCACATTGGGATAAGCGTTCTTTTGCGTTAGCATGCCCCCACAATACCAACAACACACAAAGGGGAAACCATGCACGCGCTCAAATCCCGAACGCTGCTGCTGGCGCTGTGCGCCGCTGTCCTGCAGCTGACCGGCTGCTCCGGCGAATCACCCACCGACGTCACCACCACCGCGCCGCCGGCAAGCGAATCCCTGCCCGATACCGAATGGACCAGCTACGGCCTGGACGTCGGCGAAACCCGCTACAGTCCCCTCGACCAGATCGACACCACCAACGTGACCGACCTCGGCCTGGCCTGGAGTTTCGACACCGGCGAAGTGCGCGGCCATGAAGCCACGCCGCTGATCGTGGACGGCATCCTGTACGGCACGCGTCCCTGGAGCAGTGTGTTCGCGCTCGACGCACGCACGGGAGAACTCCTGTGGAACTACGACCCGCGGGTGGACAAGGCAATCGGCTGGAAAGCCTGCTGCGACGTGGTCAACCGCGGCGTGGCCTATCACAACGGCAAGGTCTACGTGGGCACCATCGACGGCCGCCTGATCGCGCTCGACGCCAAGACCGGCAGCGTGGTGTGGGACGTGCTCACCGCGGACCAGGAACGCCCCTACACCATCACCGGCGCGCCGCGCATCGCCGATGGCAAGGTGCTGATCGGCAACGGCGGCGCCGAACTTGGCGCCCGCGGCTATCTCACCGCCTACGATGCGGAAACCGGCAATGAGGCCTGGCGTTTCTGGGTGGTGCCCGGCAATCCCGCCGACGGTTTCGAAAACCCTGACATGGAATTTGCCGCCACCACCTGGTCCGGCAACTGGTGGGAAGTGGGCGGGGGCGGCACGCCCTGGGATTCCATCGTCTACGACCCCGACGCGCGTCTGGTGTACGTGGGCACCGGCAACGGTTCGCCCTGGAGCCATGAACTGCGCAGCGAAGGCGTGGGCGACAACCTGTATCTGTCTTCCATCGTGGCATTGAGCGTCGACGACGGCCGCGTGGCCTGGCACTACCAGGTGAACCCCGCCGACAACTGGGACTACACCGTGGTGCAGCCCTTGATGCTGGCGGATCTGGTGATCAATGGCACACAGCGCAAGGTGATCATGCAGGCGCCGAAGAACGGCTTTTTCTATGTGCTGGACCGCCTCACCGGCGACCTGCTCTCCGCCGATCCCTACGCCGAAGTCTCCTGGGCCAGCAGCATCGACCTGGAAAGCGGGCGCCCCGTGGAAACGCCGCAGGCGCGCTACGACAATGCCGTGGCCATGGTCAAACCCGGCCCCGGCGGCGCCCACAGCTGGCACCCGATGTCCTACAACCCGAACACCGGCCTGATCTACCTGCCCACCATGCAGGGCAGCAGCTTCCCGTATTCAGTGGAAGCCGGCTTCGTACACAAACCCGGCACCTGGAACACCGGCGTTACCTTCGGCACGCTGGCCGGGCTCGATCAGCGCGCGCAGGGCGACTACGGCCCCGGCGCCGGTCCCGTGTACGACTCGCCCGGCGTGCTCGTCGCCTGGGATCCGGTGGCGCGCCAGCCACGCTGGGTAGTGGACTATCCGTTCACGATCAACGGCGGCACGCTGACCACTGCCGGCAACCTGGTGTTCCAGGGCGGCGCCGATGGCGAGCTGCGCGCTTTCACCGCCGACACCGGCGATCTGTTGTGGATGGCGAACCTCGGCGTGGGCATCATGGCGCCGCCCGTTACCTACGCGATCGACGGCGCGCAATACGTGTCGGTGCTGGTAGGCTGGGGCGGCGCGTCCGGGCTGATCAGCCGCAGCGCCACCGATACTTTCAAGGGGGAAGGACGCCTGTGGACCTTCAAGCTCGGCGGCGACAAGAACATCGTGCCGGTGCAGGGCCAGCCGATGAACCCGCTGAGCGCCATCGACTACGATGCCGATCCCACCGTACTCGCCACCGGCGCCGATCTCTACGGCAAGCGCTGCATGGTCTGCCATGGCGCCAACGCGGTATCCGGCGGTTCGCTTGCCGACCTGCGCTACGCTCTGCCCGCCACCTACGACATCATCGACAACATCGTGCGCCAGGGCGCCTATACCGGGCTGGGCATGCCCAATCTCGGAGAATGGGTGGACGAAGACGACCTGTACGCCATCAAGAACTGGCTGCTCTCGCGCCGCGCCGAGGCAATGGCGGCATCACCGCAGCAGTGACAACCCCGCCCGGCGCGGCATAACCGGCGCCGGGTGGATTCCTTTCCAAACGCGTGCGGTGAACCGTCAATCCGCGCGCGTCACCTGGCCGATTTCACTGCCGTCCGGCGTGCGCAGCGCGGTCACGTAACCACCGTCGGCACCGCTGCGCATCGGCGCGATGCGGATGGTGATGGTATCCCCCACCCCGAACATTTCCGGCATCAGGCCCTGGCGCCGCATGTTGTTGCGGCTGTGGCCTTCGAACTCGACTTCATGCGCGCCATTGGCGTCGCTCACTTCCAGCACCAGGCGCATGTGGGGGTTGGCGAAACGCGCCGACTTCACCTTGCCCTGCACCAGCACGGTGTTGACGAAATCGAACTGCGCGGCGGAATGATGGGCATCGGCGGTGGTGGCCAGCAGCGTGGCGGTACACAGCACGAACAACGATTTGATCAGGCTATTCACGAAAATTCCTCCTTTCCCGGATGAGTGCGCCGCCCGGCGTCATTCCTGCACCATGTTCAACCCGGCAGCGTCGTAGAGATGCTGCATTTCATCGAGCCATTTCGGTTCGCTGCATTCGTAGCTGAGCACGTGGTAGTCGGGCATTTCCTGCCAACGCTTGGTGGTGACGAAAGGCTCCTCCAGCCAGGCGGGGTCGGTCATGGTCAATTCCGCCACCAGCACCCGTGTGCCGTCTTCCTGCGGCGTGTCCAGATAATATTCCTCGTGGATCGTGGCCTGGTCGCTGTGCGGATAGCGGCTGTCCACCTGGGTTTTCAACCGGACGGTATCGACGAGCAGGCGTTCGCCGTCCCAGCGCGCCGTGGAATAGCCGTTGCGTTCCGGAAAGAAATCGTGCGGATCGCCGATTTCATCGCCAAGGTAGAAGCGGCGCATCTCGTTGTGCGCTTCGTAGATCACGAACACCTGGTCGGGGCGTTGGATGATTTCCATCGGGTAGGCGCCGGACCCCAGCATCGAGGCCGGCATGCCGTAGCCCACGCAGGCATTGCCCGGGCTGTAGTCGGTGCCTTCGGTAATGGAGAGGTAATCGTTGCGCGCGGCCTCCGCCTCCGGCTTCAGCTTCACATCGCCGCCAACCAGCGCCACCGCGCCCGCCAAGGGCGTGCCGCGATAGGTGGTCCAGCTGCCGCTGAAATCCGGCGGTTCGGCCGCCGAGGCGAGGCTTGTGCCCAGGCAGAACCCGATGCAACAGCCAAGCAGGTGATAGGGGGTTTTTGTTCTCATTATCATGGTCCTTTTGATCATGCCTGTACGGTTTGATCATGCCTGTACGGATAGTCGAGACGAATGGACCCGGCTGCCGCCATGGCCAACCGGCGCAATCGCACAATCGGACGCGTTACAGAATATAGGGGTTTGCACCGCGGCGCCATGCCCGATAACCTGCACCCGTTCCGTGGACGCAGTGGAGCAATCGCGTTGGCTCGCACCTTTAAGCAATTGTCGGCAGTGCTGCTGTGCGGCCTGCTCGCCGCCTGTTCCCAGGACGATACCCCGCAGGCGCTCGGCACTCTCGAACGCGACCGCCTCCTGCTCACCGCCACCGCCGCCGAGTTCATTACGGACCAACCGGTTGCCGAAGGCAGCCGGGTGGAAGCCGGTGCCGTGATCGTGCAGCTCGACACCACGCGCCAGGCGCGCGCGGTGGAACGCGCCCAGGCCGAGGTGCGGGCGCTCGACGCCACGCTCGAAAAACTGCGCAACGGTCCCCGCCCCGAAGAACTCGCTGCCGCCGAGGCCCGCCGCGACAACGCCGCCGTGGCGCTTGCCGAAAGCGACAAGGAACTGACCCGCATCAGCGACCTGACACGGCAGCGGCTGGCCTCCCAGGCCGAGCTCGATACCGCCACCGCGCGGCGCGACGGCAATGCCGCCCAATTGCGCGATACCGGCGCACAGCTGGCCCTGCTGCAGGCCGGCAGCCGCAGCGAAGACATCGCGCTGACCCAGGCGCAGTTGCAGGGCGCCCAGGCCGCGTTGGCCGCCGAGCAATTGCGTCTGGAGGAACTGACCTTGCGCGCGCCGCGCGCCGCCCTGCTCGACAGCCTGCCCTGGGAAGTCGGCGAACGCGTGAGCGCCGGCACCCCCGTGGCGATACTGCTCGAACCCGGCGCGCCCTACGCCCGGCTCTACCTGCCCGAAACCCGGCGCGCCGGCATGGCGGTGGGCGCCACGGTGCAGGTACTGGTGGACGGCGAAGCCGCGCCGTTGCAAGGCACGGTGCGCTGGATTTCGCGCGATCCCGCCTTTACCCCCTACTACGCGCTCAACGGCACCGAACGCACGCGCCTGGTCTACCTGATGGAAGTGGACCTGCCGGATTCCGCCGCCGCGTTGCCGGCCGGCCTGCCGGCGCAGTTGCTGTTGCCATGAGCACACCCGCCATCGAAGCGCGGGGACTGACGCGGCGCTTCGGCAGCTATACCGCGGTGGACCAGCTCGACCTGCGCATTCCGCGTGGCTGCATCTACGGCTTTCTAGGACCGAACGGCTCCGGCAAGTCCACCACCATTCGCCTGCTCACCGGCCTGCTCACGCCCAATGCCGGGCACATCAACATCCTGGGCCTGGAGCTGCCGCGCCAGGCCGAAGCGCTGCGCCACCGCATCGGCTACATGACGCAGAAGTTTTCGCTCTACGGCGACCTGACGCTCGACGAAAACCTGCGGTTCATCGCCCGCATCTACGGCCTGCCGCGAGCACGTGCCCGCACCCGCGTGGAAACGCTGCTGCAACGCTATGGCCTCACGCGCCACCGGCGCCAATTGGCGGACACGCTGAGCGGCGGCCAGCGGCAACGCCTGGCGCTGGCGGCGGCCACGCTGCACGAACCGGAGCTGCTGTTCCTCGACGAACCCACCTCCGCCGTCGATCCGGAAAACCGCCGCGACTTCTGGGAAAAACTGTTCGACCTGAGCGACGCCGGCACCACCATCCTGGTGTCCACCCATTACATGGACGAAGCCGAACGCTGCCACTACCTGGCCATACTCGAAGCCGGCCGCAAGCGCGCCGACGGCACGCCGCAGCAACTGATGGAAGACATGAACGCCAACGTGGTGGAAGTGCAGGGCGGCGGACAGCGCCAGCTCAAGACCGAACTGTTGCAACTGCAGGGCGTGCGCTCGGTGGCGCAGCTTGGCGAACAGCTGCGCGTGCTGGTGGACAAACGCATAGACGCGCCCCTGGACTGGCTGCGCGCCAATTCCTCGCTTGGCAAGGACACGCATACGCTGACCCTGGTACGCCCTTCCCTCGAAGACGTGTTCGTGACCTGTACCAACAATGCGGACAGCGCGCCGCCCGCCGCACCGGTGGACTCCTGACATGGCGTGGCTGATGCGCATCAGCGCCATCATGGGCAAGGAACTGCGGCATCTCAGCCGCGACCGGCTCACCTTCGGCATGGTGGTGATGCTGCCGTTGCTGCAACTGCTGCTCTTCGGTTACGCCATCAACAACAACGTGCGCGACATTCCCGTGGGCGTGGTGGACCTGGCGCAAAACAGCGACTCGCGCGCGCTGATCGCCGCCGTCAAGGCCACGCAGGTGGTGAACCTGAGCGCCGCCTATGCCGGCATCATCGATGCGGAACGCGCCATCACCCGCGGCGAAGTACGCGCCGTGCTGGTGCTGCCCGCCGACCTGGCGCAGCGCCTGCATCAGCCAACACGCACCCAGCCCGCCGGGCAATGGCTGATCGACGGTTCCGATAACGTCATCGCCTCCGCGCTGCTCAGCCTGCGCGACATGCCGCTGGCCCTGCGCCCCGGCCTGCCGCAAGTGCGCGCGATACCCAGCTTCGAAACCGTACTGTACTTCAACCCGGAACGGCGCACGCCGGTGAACATCGTGCCGGGCCTCATCGCCGTGATCCTGACCATGACCATGATCCTCTTCACCGCCACCGCCATCGTGCGCGAACGCGAGCGTGGCAACCTGGAGCTGTTGATCACCACACCGGTCAGTTCGCTGGAATTGATGCTCGGCAAGATCGCGCCCTACATTCTGATCGGCCTGTTGCAAATGGCTATCATTCTCGGCCTTGGCCACGTGGCGTTCGACGTGCCGATCAACGGCAGCCTGTTGGCGATCGTCGGCGCCACGCTGCTCTTCATCGCCGCCAGCCTTACCCTTGGCCTGATGATTTCCACTTCCGCCAAAACCCAGTTGCAGGCCACGCAGATGACGGTATTCATCCTGCTACCGTCGATACTGCTGTCCGGTTTCATGTTCCCCTTTGAGGGCATGCCGGCGCCAGCGCAATGGATTGCCGAAGTATTGCCGGCCACGCACTTCGTGCGCATGATCCGCGGCGTGGTATTGCGCGACGCCAGCCTGGCCGACATGCCGCTCGATACGGTGTTCCTGTGCCTCTTCACCGGGGTGGGCCTGGTGGCCGCCACCCTCAAGTTCCGCAAGTCGTTGGATTGAGCGCCAAATCACAACTTGCAGCGTCCTTCACCGGCGGCCGGGCTACCGAAACGCGAGCCGTGCTAACATGCCTCCCCGTTATGGATAAACGCGAGGTTGCCTTGGCACGGGTACTACTGGTAGACGACGATACGGCCTTTCTGGAAGCCACCGCTGATTTGCTTGGCCTTCTTGGCCATTCCGTGCAAACCGCTGCCTCCGTGGCCGAGGCGCGCGAAAAACTGGCAAAAGGCCACTTCGATCGCGTTTTCCTGGACTTGATGCTGCCGGATGGCAGCGGTTTCCATTTGCTCGACCACGTCGACACCGAACGTACCCGCGTCACCATCATCACCGGCCACCCGGCGGTCAAGGCGCAGGTGATGAATCTCTATGGCCTCAACGTCAACTACCTGATCAAGCCGCTGTCGCTGGACCAGCTGCAACCCTTGTTCGAGCCAGCTGCCGCCGAAGCCGATGACGACACGGCGCTGCACTTCGGCGAATTGATCGGCGAAACGCCGGTGATGCGCGACCTCTACGACATAATCGAACGCGTGGCCGGCACCGGCGCCAACGTGATGCTGCTTGGCGAAAGCGGCGTGGGCAAGGAAATGGTGGCGCGCGCCATCCACAACGCCAGCGGTCGCAGCGGCCCTTTCCTCGCCACCAACTGCGGCGCGTTTTCCAGCGAATTGATCGGAAGCGAACTGTTCGGTCATGAAAAAGGCGCATTCACCGGCGCGCTGGCACGCCGCAGCGGTCTGTTCGAGGAAGCCAGCGGCGGCACGCTGTTTCTCGATGAAATCACCGAAATGCCGCTTGGGCTGCAGACCAATCTCTTGCGCGTGCTGGAAACCCGCACCGTCACGCCGGTGGGCAGCACCACTGCCATCGCCGTCGATGCACGGGTGATCTCCGCCACCAACCGCAGCGAGGAGGAACTGGTGGAACACCGCTGCATGCGCGAAGACCTGTACTATCGCCTGGCGGTGTTCCCCCTGCAGGTGCCCGCGCTGCGCGAGCGTACCGATGACATTCCACTGCTGGTGCGGTGGTTCCTGCGCGGCCTCAACCGCGAGAACGGCACGCACTTCAGCGTAAACGACGCGGATCTTGCCCGGCTCGCGGACTACGACTGGCCCGGCAACGTCAGGGAGCTGCGACACATCGTGCACCGCGCCTGCATCATGACCAAGACGGACGCCGGCGAACTGCGCTTTCCCGAGCGGTTCGGTTCGCCCTTTTCGCGCAGCAAGCAGCCGGAAGCCGCTCCCACCCTGGTGGGCCGTACTATCGAGGACGTGGAACGCCAACTGATCCTGGAAACTCTCAGCCTCTACGACAACAACAAAACCCGCGCCGCAGAAGTACTTGGCGTCAGTGTCAAAACCCTCTACAACCGTCTTGGCGCCTACGAGGCCGACAATGAGAGATCGAATTGACCGTTTGGTACACGACGCCAGGGGCCCGCTGAACACCATCGTGGTCAATGCCGAACTGGCACAGCTGCTGCAACGCAGTGGCGGCAATCCGGAAAGGCTGCAGAAGGCGCTTGCGGCGATTGTCAACGAAAGCCAGCGCTGCAACCGGATACTGCAGGATTTTCGCGACGAGCTGCAGCGGGAAACGCCGCCATGAGCACCACTCAGGACTTCTCCCCCCGCCGCTTTCCCTCCCTCGGCGTCAGCCTGCCGCTGGCCTTCTTCATCTGCTTTTTCATCGTCAACGCCATACTCGGCTATTTTGCCATCGACCAGGTGAGCACCTATCAGCTCAACGTGGCCCAGTCGCGCCTCAACATCACCATGCTCAACCAGTTGGAGTTGGAAGTGCTGCGCGCCGAATCCGGCCAGCGCGGCTATTTGCTGACCAACCTCGAATCCTACGCCGAGCCCTACCAGCGTTCCCTGCAGACCATCAACGAGCGCCTCATCGAGTTCAACAACTCCAGCTTCGACGCCGACCAGCGCGAACTGGCGGCCAAACTGCAGAACGTGGTGGTGGCCAAGATGCTGGAGCTGGAGGAAGGCATCGCCGCGGCGCGCGAGAATCGCACCAGCGACGCCATCCAGCTGATCTTCACCCACCAGGGCCGCGATTTGATGCAGGAGTTCTCCGAGCTTGCCGACCAAATGGAAACATACGAACGCACGGTGCTGCGCGGTCGTCTGCAAGACGCCCAGGAAAGCCGGACCACCGCCCTGTATCTGATACTCACCGCCAACCTGCTTGGGCTGGTGATGGTGTTCATCAGCATGAACATGATCCGGCTCAGCCAGGCCAAGGAACGCAGGCTGCTGCAATCACTGCAGGAGGCCAACGACAATCTCGAGCTGAAAGTGGAGGAACGCACCGCCGCGTTGCATCACTATTCGCTCGAACTCAAACGCAGCAACCGCGAGCTGCAGGATTTCGCCTTCGTCGCCTCGCATGACCTGCAGGAGCCGCTGCGCAAGATCCGCGCCTTCGGCGACAGGCTCAGCGATGTCGAGCACGGCCTCAATGCGCAAGCGGAAGACTACATCCGGCGCATGCAGAATGCTTCGTCACGCATGTCGGGGCTGATCGACGATCTATTGTCCTTTTCCCGCATCACCACCACCGCCAAGCCGTTCCTTCCCGTGGATCTGCACGAAGTGATCGATGAAGTGCTGGACGATCTGGAACTTTCGATCAACGAATCCGACGCGCAGATCAGCATCGAACCACTGCCCACCATCGAAGCCGACCGCTTCCAGATGCGGCAGCTGCTGCAGAATATGCTCGGCAACGCCGTCAAGTTCCGCCAGCCGGATCGCGAGGTCGTCATCAAGGTGCAGGCCCACATCGACCCCGAGGAAAACCAGCTGCGGCTGCGCATCGTGGACAACGGCATCGGCTTCGACGAAAACTACAAGGACCGCATCTTCATGCCCTTTCAACGTCTGCACGGCAAAGGCGAATACCCCGGCACCGGGATCGGCCTTGCCATTTGCCGCCGCATCGTGGAACGCCACAGCGGCACCATTACCGTAACGAGTACCGAAGGCCAAGGGAGCGTCTTTACCGTGACACTGCCGCTCAGCCAGACCCAAACCACCCTAGAGGAATCCGTGTGAACGCCAACCTGAAACCCGTGACCATCCTGATGGCCGACGACGATGAAGATGACCGTCTGCTGGCACGCGATGCGCTCAACGAAAGCAGCCCCGCCAACGATTTTCATTGCGTTGCCGACGGCGTCGAACTGCTGGATTACCTGGCGCGCAAGGGCAAGTTCAAGGACGAGAACCGCTATCCGCTGCCGAGCCTCATCCTGCTCGACCTGAACATGCCGCGCCTCGATGGCCGCCAGACCCTCGCGCAGCTCAAGGCCGACCCGGCCACGCGCCACATCCCGGTGATCATCTTCACCACCTCGCGCGAGGAAGAGGACATGCTCAAAGGCTACGAGCTGGGCGCGGCCTCGTACATCACCAAGCCGGTAACGTTCAAGTTGCTGGTGGAACTGATGCAAAGCCTCAGCCGCTACTGGCTCGGCTTCGTCAAGCTGCCCAACCGCCTGGGACTGGAGGGCTGATTTTGCCGGACGGCCGCGACATCCGCCTGCTGCTGGTCGAGGACGACGAAGACGATTACGTGCTCGCCTGCGCCCTGCTCAAGGAAGCCACGCCTTTTCGCTTCTTCGTCGACTGGGCCAGCACCGCGGACGAGGCGCGCCGGCTGTTCCAGCAGCAGCGCCACGACCTGTGCCTGATGGACTATCGCCTCGGTTCCGAGAGCGGCGTCAACCTGGTGCGCGAAGCGCTCGCGCTTGGCTTCCCTGCGCCGATCATCATGCTGTCGGGGCAGGAGGATACCGGCGTGGAAATCGCGGCGGCACGCGCCGGCGCCGTGGACTACCTGGCCAAGGACAGCCTCGAGCGTGAACAGATACTGCGCTCGATACGCTATGCGCTGGCGCGGCGCGAAATCCAGGCCGAACGCGACGAGCGCCTGCATGCCGAGGCCGCCAACCAGGCCAAGACCGAATTTCTGGCCATGCTCAGCCACGAAATCCGTACCCCGCTCACCGCCATCATCGGGAATACCGAACTATTGATGTACCACTACGCTGCCGCCAACCCCGAGCTGCGCAAGAAACTCGGCGTGATCAAACGCAACGGCGCGCACCTGTTGAGTCTGCTGAACGACACGCTGGACTTGTCGAAGATCGAGGCCGGCAAACTGGAAATGGATCGCAGCGACGTGGAACTGGCGCCGTACGTGACCGAAGTGGTCACGCTGTTGCAGGATCTGGCGGTCGAGAAAGGGCTGATGTTCACACTCAACTCGGATGGCCCGCTGCCGCGTACGATCAGCACCGATCCCATGCGCCTGCGGCAGATACTGCTCAACCTGCTGGGCAACGCGCTCAAGTTCACCCACAAGGGTGGCGTGGGCCTGCATCTGCGATGCCTGGAGGAAGGCGACGGGCATCTGGTGGAATTCCAGGTGCGCGATACAGGAATAGGCATTCAGGAATCAAAGCTGCGCTGCATCTTCGATCCCTTTACCCAGCTCGACAGCGGCAGCCTGGCCGGTAGCGGCCTTGGCCTGACGATCAGCCAGAAGCTGGCGCAGAAGCTCGGCGGCAGCATCAGTGCCTCGAGCACGCCCGGCCAGGGCAGCACCTTTACGCTGCGCATCGACCCCGGCCCGGTTACGCTCGACCCCGACACCCTGCTGGAAACACCGCGCTACGATAGCGAAGTGTATCCGGCCCTGCCGTTCCAGCTCAGCGGCAAGGTACTAGTGGTGGACGATGTGACCGACATCCGCGACATGCTGGAAGGCCTGCTTGGTTCCGCCGGCATCGCCAGCGGTGGCGCGGCGGATGCCGCCACCGCGCTGCACCTGCTGCGGCAGCCGGACTCGCCCTACACGATGGTGGTGATGGATTTGAACATGCCGGGCATGGATGGCTACGAGGCCTTGCGGGAAATCCAGCGCTTCGCGCCCCTGCTGCCGGTGATCGCGCTTACGGCGGCAGGCCTCAAAGGCGAACGCGAACGTTGCCTGGAAGCAGGGTTCATCGGCTTTCTACCCAAACCCGTCACGCTTCACAGCCTGCTCGATGCCATCACGCGTGCGCAGCGGGCCACCACGCAGACCGAGGCGGTGGCCGATACCCTGGTGGTGGAGGACGACGCCGACGCCAACGCCGCGTTGTGCGAATTGCTGACGCTGTTGGGACGGCGCGCCGTCGGCGCGCATTCGCTTCAGGAAGCCCGCGAGCTCTTCGGCCAGCACCGCATTACCCTGGTCATTGCCGACGAGCATCTGCCCGACGGCAGCGGCAGGGCGCTGTGCGAGGAACTGCACCGGTTGGCGCCCGCGCTGCATCTGTGCCTGGCAAGCGGCGACGATTCGCTGCGGGGTGACAACGCGCTGCCGGCAGGCGTCGCGCACGCGCTGCCGAAGCCGCTTACCCTGCGGCAGCTGGAACGCTTGTTACAGACGGTATAGGGATAGAAAGAGAAAGCCGCGCGTCAGCGAGGGATGATGGTATCGCCCTGCACGCTCACCCGGCTGCCCACGCTCAGGCCGCCGGTGTCGTACACGCTAATACGGCGTTCGCCGCCGTTGTCCATGTTGATCACGATTTCCCACGACTGGTTGCTGTTGCGGTTGCGTTCGATGGTGTTGCCGGCCAGCGCACCGCCCACCACGCCCGCCACCGTAGCCAGGCGCTTGCCGTTGCCGCCGCCCACCTGATTGCCCGCAACCCCGCCCACCAGCGCGCCGATCGCAGCGCCAACGCCCGAACTCTCGCCACGCTCGACCACCGAGTTGATCGCGCTCACCCGGCCGCAATCGAGGCAGCTTTCGGCCACGACCGGCGCGGGGGCCGGTGCGTTGCGCGCGCTTTCATTGGCAGCGGCTGCGGGCGGCGCCGCGCCGGCAGCCTCGGCGGACGCCTGCGGCATCTGCCCCAGTTGTCCATCACAAGCCGCCACCAGCAACTGCACACCCAACAGGCCCGTCAGCAGAACAGGTTTGCACGGAATCGAAAATTTGAAGCGCATGGGTTTGATCTCAGAGTCATTCATAGTTGTTGAGGAACATCCGGCGGCCGCGGCACATCCACATTGAAGGCATACAGACGCTGCGCCCCCGGTCCCTGGCGCAGCACCAGGCTGATGTCGGCGCTGCCACCGTCGAAGTAGGCCAGCAGACGGTAGGTCTGCAGATCGTCTTCCACAGGGGACCCCGCATCACGCTGATCGAGCACCGGCGGCGAGTAGGCCTTGAGCCCGCCGAGCCGGTTGCCGAGCGTGCTCAGCACCTGATCGAGCTGCGCGTCGTTGCTGCCCGCCAGGGTTTCCGGCACGAACAGCGGCTTGAGGTTCTCCTTGTCCCAGGTGGCCAATGACTGCACCACACGGTCGATGTACGCAACGGGAGCCGTGGGTACCTCTCCGCCTCCTTCCGGCAGCGGCAGCGTACCATAGCGGTACGCGTGCAACAGATAACCAGTTCCCATCATCAGCGCGACGACGACCGCCATCGTTGTGACATGCTTCACGTTATTGGAAAGCATCGATACCCACCTCGCCGATACTGTAGAGCGTGCGCAGCGCGCCACGCAGCAGCGGCACCTGCAGCGTCTGCAAAGGCACGCCGCCGCCGCAGATCAGACCGGCCACGAAGGCCATGCCCACCAGCGGTACCGCCGCGCTTTGCTGCAGTTGCCAGCGTTCACCCGGCGTGCCCTCGCCCTCCAGCAGCCGCTTGTTGCGCGCCATCCTGGCAAGCAGCGCCTGCAACTGGCGTTCAGTGGCGTTCATGCGATGGCGGGCTCATGTTGGCGGCCGCGGCCGCCGGCGCCATGGCGGTGACGTAATCACGCCAGGCACGGCGGGTGGCGGCAAATTCGCAGCGGCGCCGCAGAGCGCGCAACATCAGTTCCAGCCCCAGGCAGGCGATGGCCTGGATCAGTACCAATGCCACCAACCCCAGCGCCACGCTGCCGCTGGCGGCATAGGCGCCGTAGCTGCCCAGCGCGCTTGCGCTCAGCCACAACAGCAGCCACAGCGGCAGGCGGGCCAGGCTCAGGGTCAGCCATAGCGGCACCGTGGAAACAGCGCGTTTCAATTCGATGCCGGCCAGGGCCACGAGCGCCATCAACGTGTCGCTCCATACCATGACCTTCAGTTCCAGATCGGCCTCGCCAGGCTTGGCGCGCCGCCCCTGTGCTGCTTCCTGCTCTGGGTTCATCATGCTCATGCTCCCTGCCTGCCGGCCTTATTTCAGTAGGCGCGAGGCCACCATTCCGCAAACGAACGCCATGCAGGCGCTCGTCAGGGGATTGTCGCGAATGTAGCTGCCGGCCTGGTCGGCCAGTTCCTGGCGGCGCTCGGTAAGTTTTTCCACCGTTTCGTGAAACTGCTCGTTGGCGCTTTCACGAAATTCGACGCCGGCGTTCTCCGCGGCATTCTTCAGATGCTGCTTGGCTTCCAGGAAGCTGTTGTAGGCTTCCAGCGCCGCTTTTTTCGCTTGTTCGAATTCTTCCTGGGCTTCGGTAGTCATCTCGGGATCCGCCTCGGTGTTCAGATTTTTTTTGCCTGGTTGTTTCATTTTGTTAGCTCCTCAATAGCTGAAGGTTCCATGGTCGTGGCGCCTGGCGCACGAAGCGGCCTCGCTTGCCGTTGCTTGCCATTCTGCAACTGTCGTGCCAGCCCATCATCGCCTGCCCTGGCATCTCCCCTGTCTCTCCCACGGCGACACGGCGCGGCGATCGGGAAAGATTTCCTGGCCCTTTGTAAAAGTTTCCACGGGTTGTGCGCAAGAGCAGCGCGAAAGAATGAGGCCTGGAGATACGGTGAGTCTAAAAAATTTCCTGGAGAAATTTTTGGCGCCGCCGCGGCGGCGTCCCCTAGGGGTGGCGTGCAGGGAGGGTAAGCCATAAAAAAAAGCCCAGCTTAAGCCGGGCCAAAGAGGGGACGTGAAGGTCGTGCCTGACGGCACGAAGTGAAAATCGGAGAGCCAGTCCGTGGCCCGCGCCATAAAACAAACAAGTTCCGTGCCAATTTCCCAACGACACCGCCAACCAGTTCACGTTCTGCCTGCGTGAACCAGGGCAAACTGAGCCGCAATGCCCTGAGCCCACGCTGACACGGTCGGCAAAGTTTTACCGGTATCCATGAAATTCTTACCTTCTTGGCAGCGCGTTCGCCTCCATTTCGGCGCAAAACCCGAATTTGCCTGGTATTTCACACTGGCACACTTCTCGCATACCGATTTTCATCGGGGATCATGGCGGGAAGCCGCCATGGAGGAGGTCGAATCGAGTATGCCGTTCTGGTCAGTTGCATTTTTGTTCGTTACGCTCATCGCCGCTGCTCTTGGATTTACCGGCATGGCTGGAGCGGCAACCGGCATGGCGAAGCTGATTTTCGTGGTGTTTCTGGTACTGTTGGCGCTTGCGCTCGCGCGCCAGCTGCTCAAGAATTTTTGAACCACTCCATCCAAAAAGGAGAATGCATGATGCGTAAATCCCACTCTACTTCGACTCGCCTCGTTGCCACGCTGGTGGGCCTGAGCCTGTGCTGGAGCGTGCCGCTGACTTCCGTGCAGGCCGGCATGCTCAGCACCGAACAGTTGGCCACGCAGCACAACAGTGCCCAGCAACGGCTCGAGGTGCGTTCCCTGCTGGCACGCCAGGACGTGGCCAACTATCTGCAGGCCCAGGGTGTGAACCCCGCCGATCTGCAACTGCGCATCAATGCACTGAGCGATGCTGAAATCAGCCAGATGCATTCGCAGCTGGATCAGCTGCCCGCCGGCGAAGGCTTCCTTGGCGCCGTCATCGCCATCATCGTGATCTTCATGCTGCTGGACATCGCCGGCGTTACGGACATCTTCCCGCGCATCTGAACCCAATCCGCCATTCCTCTTTCATGAAGTACTGGCCGGCGATATGGCTGCTGGCGCTGCTGCAAGGCTGCGCCGGCACGCTGCCGGCCAAACTTGCCCAGGATGCGGGACGCGGCCAGGACGCCAGCGCCCACATTGACGAGTTGCCCTTCTTTCCCCAGGATGATTACCAGTGCGGTCCGGCGGCGCTTGCCACCGTGCTGGCGCACAACGGCCTTGCCGTGATGCCGGAGGATTTGATCGGAGAAGTGTTCGTGCCGGGACGCAAGGGCAGTTTCCAGTTCGAGCTGGCGGCCTCCGCCCGCCGCCACGAACAACTTGCCTATCCCCTGCAGGGCGGCCTGAACGCACTGCTCGATGAACTCGATGCCGGGCATCCGGTGCTGGTGCTGCAGAACCTCGGCCTGTCCTGGTATCCCCAATGGCATTACGCCGTGGCGCGTGGCTACGATCTGCCGCGGCGCGAACTGATCCTCAATTCCGGCACGCTGGAAAACTACCGGCTTGCGCTTGCCACCTTCGCCCGCACCTGGGTGCGCGCCGAAGAGTGGGGGCTGGTCATCCTTTCCCCGGGCCAACTGCCAACCACGGCGGCACCCGACGCCTATTTTTCCGCGATACTGCCGCAACTGAGCGGCGCCGGCAGCGCCAGTACCGCCATCCAAAGGCAACTGCTGCAGGCGGGCCTGGAGCGCTGGCCGCAGCACCTGGAGCTGTTGATGGCGCACGGCAACCAGCTGTACGCTCAGGGGGAGCTGCAAGCCGCGTTGCAGGAATTCGAGCGCGCCGCGTCCTATCATCCGGACTACGCCTACGCCTGGAACAACCAGGCGGTGGTGGCGGCGGAGCTGGGCCTGCGCGAACAGGCGCTGGCGGCGGTGACAAAAGCCCGCGCACTCGCTCCCGCCGACGATGCCACCGTGAACGCCACCTGGCAGGAACTGCAGGCGCAATAAGCGCCACGCATGCGGATCGCGCGACTCAGGCGTGAGCTTCGTCACAGCGCCCGCATCTGCTCCCCCTGCCCGCGGGACCAGTGATTGCAGCCCCCCAGGTGACTAGGCTAGGCTCCCTTCAGTTCCCGATTCCAGTATTCGCAGCCCCAGAACAGGCAGTTCCAATTGCCAGCCCGCCCCAACCGACGATGACGCAAGGCAACCCGCCAACAGCACTCGACGCCCTGTCCGACAGCGGCGCCGCCACTCCCCTGGTGGTGGGTATCGGCGTGGCCGACGACGGCCTGGAATTGCTACAGCAGTTCCTGAGCATCCTGCCGGAATCGCTGAGCGCCCAGGCCTTCGTGGTGGTGCAGAGCGCAAACGCCGACTACCGCGGCATGCTTGCCGACCTGCTTGGCCGCCACGCCACGCTGGAACTGGCCACCATCGACATGCCGCTCGTGCCCCACCCCGGCATGCTCTATCTGGTCCGCCCGCACCAGCATCCGTTGCTGCAGCAGGGACGCTTGCTGTCCACGCTGCCGGAAGCGGGCTTCGATGCCGGCCCGATCAACCATTTCTTTTCCTCGCTGGCCCGGCACCAGGGTGGCCACGCGCTGGCGCTGCTGCTTGGCGATACCGCCGGCGACGGCTGCCTGGGCCTGCGCGAGATCGAAGCGGCCGGCGGTGCGGTGCTGTTGGCCAACGCCATGCCTGCCGCGGTGGAACCGCGGCGCCACCTGCTGCAGGATCTGCTGGAACGCTTCGAACAGGCACTGCGCCTGCGCGAGGCAGCCAGTCCGCTGCCGCCTCCCGTATCGCGCGCGCAACACGATTCTCAGGACGCGAGGCCCGCGCCGCGCGGCGGCAACGTGGTATCCCTGCCCGACGATCATTTCCGGCGCATGGCGGATGCTTCTCCGGTGCTGTTCCTGATCGCCAACGCCCAGGGCGAACTCAGCTGGATCAACCATACCTGGCAGCAATGGAGCGGGCGTGGCCTGGCACAGGAAAACGGCCGCCGCTGGCTCGCGCACGTGCATCCGGAAGACCGCCCGCAGCTCGAAGCCGGCCTGCGCCGGCAAGTGGCGCACGGCGAGGACCTGGCGCTCGAATACCGGCTGCTCAACGCCCAGGGCGACTACGGCTGGCTCTATCATCAATCCAATGTACTGCGCGGCGCCGAGGGCGAGGTGGAAGGCTTCATCGCCACCTGCACCGACATTTCCTGGCAGAAGGAACGCACTGCGGAACAGCAGCGCATCGAACGCAAGCTGGAGGAAACCGCGCGCCTCGACAGCCTGGGCCTGATGGCAGGTGGCGTGGCACACGACTTCAACAATCTGTTGACCGGCATACTCGGCAACATCGAACTGGCGCAGTGGGAAACCACCGCCGACCAGCACATGCTCAAGACCGTGCTGCACGATGCCCGCAGCGCCACGCTGCGCGCCGCCGACCTGTGCAAGCAGATGCTCGCCTATTCCGGCAAGGGCCAGTTCATTTCGGAAAACTGCAACGTCAACCATCTGGTGCGCGAAACGCTGCGCTTCATCCAGAGCTCGCTCAAGCACGACATCAAGATTTCCATCGAACTCGACGAACAGCTGCCGCCGATCCTGGCGGACAAGGTGCAGTTGCAGCAGGTGGTGATGAACCTGACCATCAATGCCAGCGAATCGATTCCCGAACGCGGCAGCCTGTGGATACGCACCGGCCGCACGCAACTGGAACTGGAAACCTCCGGCTCGCTGTTCGGCGGCGAGGAGGCCGCGGCGGGGCCGGCGATTTTCATCGAGGTGGAAGACACCGGAGTGGGCATGACGCCCGAGGAAGCACGCAAGGCCTTCGAGCCCTTCTACAGCACCAAGTTCATCGGCCGTGGACTCGGCCTTTCCGCGGTGCAGGGCATCATCAAGGGCCACCACGGCCTGTTGAGCGTGGATTCGATCAAGGGCAAGGGCACCCTGATGCGCGTGGTGCTGCCGCTGCAACAGCCGGGCATGCCCGATCCGAAACCCGACCCGCTGCAAAACGACAAGAGCTGGATCAACCGCGTGTTGATCGTGGACGACGAGGAGATCGTGGCCGGCATTCTCAAACGCTACCTCGACCATCTGTGCATCGAATCCGACTACGTGCTCAACGGCAAGGAATGCATCGCCCGCTTCCAGCAGAATCCGCAGCACTACGATCTGGTGATTCTCGACCTCACCATGGGCGGCATGGATGGCTACGACACCTTCCGCCATCTGCGGCGCTACAACACGCAGGTGCCCGTGGTGCTGATCAGCGGCTTCACCGAACGCGAGGCCACGCGCCTGTTCAATCCGGAAGACCTGGCCGGCTTCCTGCCCAAACCCATCAGCGAGCGCGCGCTGGTGGACATGATCGCGCGCCTGAAAAAGCAGGGTTGAACCGGGCGCCCCACTGGGAACACCCGTTCATTTTCAACGTTTCTTCATTGCATCCTTGAGCAGGTTGCCGAAGCTGCCGGTGGCGTTCTGCTGCGCCCTGGCCGGCTGCTGGCCCCGGTTTTCGTAACGCGCATTGTCGTTGCGTCCGCGCGAACCCTCCTGGCGCGGCGCGCGCGGTTCGGCAGCATCGTCCAGGCGCATGCTCAGGGCGATGCGGCGGCGCTTCTCGTCCACCTCAATCACCTTGACCTTGACCACGTCGCCGGTCTTCACCACGGCGTGCGGATCCTTGACGAACTTGGTGGACAGCACCGAGATGTGCACCAGACCATCCTGGTGCACGCCGATGTCCACGAACGCGCCGAAATTGGTCACGTTGGTGATCGTCCCTTCCAGAATCATGCCGGGGCGCAGATCCCTGATTTCCTCGACGCCTTCCATGAAGTCGGCGGAACGGAATTCCGGGCGCGGGTCGCGGCCCGGCTTTTCCAGCTCACTGAGGATGTCCTTGATGGTGGGAATGCCCACCTGCTCGGTGACGTAATCGGCGGGCTTGAGGCCACGCAGAAACGCGCCGTCGCCAACCAGCTGCTGCACCGTCCGGTGATTCTTCTCCAGGATGCGCTCGACCACCGCATACGATTCCGGATGCACGGAGGATGCATCCAACGGATTGCGGCCGCCGCTGATGCGTAAAAAGCCCGCGCACTGTTCAAAGCATTTGTCGCCCAGGCGCGGCACCGCCTTGAGCGCCTCGCGGTCAGGGAAAGCACCGTTCTGGTTACGGTAGTTGACGATGTTGGCGGCAATGGAAGCGCTCAATCCCGACACGCGGCGCAAGAGTGCGGCCGACGCCATGTTCACGTCCACGCCCACGGCGTTCACGCAGTCTTCCACCACGGCATCGAGCGTCTGCCCCAGACGGCTCTGGCTCACGTCGTGCTGGTACTGGCCCACGCCAATTGATTTCGGTTCGATCTTCACCAACTCGGCAAGCGGATCCTGCAGACGGCGCGCGATGGACACCGCGCCACGGATGGAAACGTCCAGGTCGGGGAATTCCTCGCGTGCGATGTCGGACGCCGAATACACCGACGCGCCCGCCTCGTTCACCACCATTTTCTTCAACTGCAGTTCGGGATGACGCTTCATCAGATCCGCCGTCAGCCGATCGGTTTCACGCGAGGCGGTACCGTTGCCGATGCTGACCAGGTTCACGCCATGCCGCTGGCACAGCTTGGCCAGCACGTCGATGGAGGCATCCCATTGGTTCTTCGGCGCATGCGGATAGATGGTGGTGTTTTCGAGGTATTTGCCGGTGGCATCCACCACCGCCACCTTCACCCCGGTGCGCAGCCCCGGGTCGAGTCCGAGGATGGCCTTGTGGCCCGCGGGCGCCGCCAGCAGGATCGCCTTGAGGTTGGCGGCGAACACGCGGATCGCCTCTTCCTCGCTGCGCTCGCGCAGCGAACCCAAGAGATCGGTTTCCATGCGCAGCGACAGCTTCACCTTCCAGGTCCAGCGCATCACTTCCGCCAGCCATTTGTCTGCCGGACGGCCCTGGTCGCGCCATTGCGCATGGCTGGCCACGATGGCCTCGCACGGATCGGGCTGGCCTTCCTCATGGCCATGCACCGCGATGGATACCGACAGAAAGCCTTCCTTGCGGCCGCGGAACACCGCCAATGCACGGTGCGAGGGCACCTTGCTCAGCAGTTCCGCATACTCGAAATAGTCACGGAATTTTTCCGCCTCCGCCGTTTTTTCCTCCACTACCTTGCTGCGCAGTTCGCCATGCTCGCCGAGGAAGCTGCGCAATTTGCCCGCCAGCGCGGCGTCGTCGCCGAGGCGCTCCATGAGGATGTAACGCGCGCCTTCCAGCGCGGCCTTCACATCGGCCACGCCCTTGTCGGCATCGAGATACTTTTCCGCTTCCGCGGCGGGGTCGAGCATGGGATCGGCATAAAGCGCGTCGGCCAGCGGTTCGAGCCCGGCTTCGATGGCGATCATGCCCTTGGTGCGGCGCTTCGGCTTGTAGGGGAGGTAGAGATCTTCCAGCTCGGTTTTGGTCTGAGCGGTCATGATCTGCTGCTGCAGCTGCGGGGTCATCTTGCCCTGCTCTTCGATGCTGGCCACGATGCTGTCGCGGCGCTCGACCAGTTCGCGCAGGTAGCGCAGGCGGTCTTCGAGATTGCGCAGTTGCAGGTCGTCGAGGCCGTCGGTGGCTTCCTTGCGGTAGCGGGCGATGAAGGGCACGGTGGAGCCTTCATCCAACAGGGCCACGGCGGCTTCCACCTGGCTGGGTTTGACGGCTAATTCTTGGGCGATCGTGGCAATGATGTTCATGAGTGCTGGTGTGGGAATACTTGGGTGCGGCTATGGAAATGACGGCACAAAACCGTAAAAAAAATACAAAAAAGCCCGGCCAGATGACCGGGCTTTTTGCGTAAGCGCGAGGGCTTACTTGTTACGCCAGGAACCTTCGACGTACTGATCACGTACCACTTCAGCGTACGGCACGGGGCTGACGCGGGCGCGGATCTTGGTCTGGGTAGCGTAGTTTTCCACGGTGGTCTTGCCGGTTTTCGGCTCTTCGCCCCACAGCAGCACCACTTCGGTACCGACTTCGATGTCGGAATCGACGGTGGCCAGCGACAGCATGGAACGCTCGTTGTACGAGTAACCGGAGAACATCGACAGACCGACCATTTTGTCACCGCCCATGACAGCGTCATAGTTGCTGTTGGCGTAGTTCGACAGCGGCAGGTCCATGTACTTGGCATGCTGACCTTTCTGGAACATGGAAGCGTAAGCGGCGACCACGTCGTCGCTGTTCCAGGCCAGGGTCACTTTGCGGCGATGGTTGTTGCTCTGCATTTTCTCAAGCGCTTCACGGCCGATGAAGTCGTGGTCGAACTTGATGAACGGACCGTAGCCGATTTCGAACGGGCTGACGTAGTAGTCTTCGATGTTATCGGAGATATAGGAACCGCCGATTGCGCCTACGGCTTCGTAGGAGTTGGCCGGCAGCCATTCACGGTAGGAACGCATGCGCTCGTCGGTGTACACGGCGGGCAGCGGGCTGGGGATCCAGCCGGATTCCAGCGTGTTGGACGGATAGGCGCGCGAGCCGACCGGCACGATGCCGAATTCCTGGCCAGCTTCGAGGATGGCATTCTTGATGCGGTCGCCGTCTTCGTAGGGGCCCCAGATTTCCAGACCGGGAGCGCCGGCCATGCCGTGACGCAGGGTGCGTACGCGGGTGCCGTCGATGTTCATGTCGGCCATGTGGAAGAACTTCAGCTGTTCCAGCGGACCACCGTTCAGTTTTTCGATGATGGCCCAGGCGTTCGGGCCCTGGATCTGGTAGCGGTAGCTGATGCGCTTGACCGGCTTGCCGCCCGGACGGGAGGGCGAACGGTCGTCTTCGATCACTTCAACGTCGTAGCCGCCGGTGGCCGCATGGAACTTGATCCAGTTGGCGGAAGGCGCGCGGCCTACGAATACCAGTTCGTTCTGAGCCAGGTGGAACAGGATGCCGTCGCCGATCACGTGGCCGCTGTGGCTCACGGGAACGTACTGTTTGGCGCGGTTGACGGGGAAGTTGGCGAAGCTGTTGATCGCGGTATCGGACAGCAGCTTGATGGCATCGGGGCCTTTGATGTACAGGTCCACCATGTGGTGGGACTGGTCGAACAGTACGGCGGTTTCACGCCAGGCGGCCTGCTCGCTGCGCCAGTTGTGGAACTCGGGAGCGACGACCGGATAAACGTAGGCGCCGATCTTGGAGTTGCGCAGCAGATTGACGGTGTTGCCCGCCGCGTTCAGAACGTCTTGTAAGCTTTTGCTCATTGTTATCAACTTCCTCATTGATCACGGGTAAAAAAACAAAGGCCGCACTCTACCACCGTAGCCAGGGCCAATGCAATTTGCGGCTCTTGCCGATTTTCTCTTTTAAGACAAAGCCTTAGCTAATCCCGCGAAGTTTGATCACGGACCCGCAGACGAAGCGTTTCGCCCCCGGACCCACCCAATTTCCACCCCTGAATACAGGTCTTTGTTCTACTTGTTGGCACCGAGATAACGGCACGGATGCATGCGGTCTTGGCGCGGGCGGGCGACTGTCCTGGCTAGTGGACATCGCTCCCCGGGGCCATACTCGGTATCGTCAGCTGTTTTTTTTACTGCTCTGCCCCGTACCGCAGCCAGCAACGGCGGGGGCGATCGGAGCGGTCGCTCCGGCGCAATATGGCGGGGCCATGCCCCGAAAGGCGCGCAATTATAATCCGAGCCGGTGCGCAAAGGCCATCGAATCGAACAGGGTGGTTCGGAAACAGCGGGCGTGGTCACGCTACCACGCGGTCACGCCGCGAATCCGCCCGCCAGCACCGCCAGTTGCAGGCAAAACCAGGCGAACGTGCCGGCCACGGCGTCGTCCAGCATGATGCCGAGGCCGCCGCCGATGCGGCGATCCAGCCAGTTGATCGGAAACGGTTTGAGGATGTCGAATAGGCGGAACAACAGGAAACCCACCACCACCCACTGCCAGCCGGGCGGCGCCGCCACCATGGTGATCCAGTAACCGACGAACTCGTCCCAGACGATGCCGCCGTGGTCATGCACGCCAAGCGCGCGCGAGCTGGCCTCGCACAGCCAGATGCCGAAGCCGAACGCCACGATGAGCAGCAGGAGATAGGCGTTGAGCGGGAGCTGGTTCAGCAGCAGGTACAGCGGCACCGCCGCCAGCGTGCCCGCCGTGCCTGGCGCTTTTGGCGCCAGGCCGCTGCCGAAGCCAAATGCCAGCAAATGGATGGGATTGCGCAGTATCCGGCGATTGAATCCAGTGTTCACGGCGCCTCCCCCGCGTGCGTGAAATGTTCGAAGCCCTGCCGCGGCGGGTGCAATTCCCTGCCGGCGCCATCGAGCACCACCACGCCGGCTCCCGGCACCACTTCGCCGATACAGCTCAGGGGCACGCCCGCCGCTTCGCTCAACAGCGCCACTTCGCTGGCGCACAGCGGCGGCAGGGTAAACACCAGTTCGTAATCCTCGCCGGCGCCAAGCGCCAGCATCAGCGCTTCCTCGGGTTCCAGGCAGGCCAACAGTGGCGGCGCCAGCGGAATGCGCGGCGCATGCAGACGCGCGCCCACACCGCTGGCGCGCACAAGATGTCCCAGGTCGGCCAACAGCCCGTCGGAAATGTCCTGCGCCGCCGAGGCGCGCCCAAGCAGCGCGCGGCCAAGCCCAAGCCGCGGCTGGGGGCGGTAATAGGCCTGATGCAATTGCGCGGCAAGCGCCGCATCCGGCTGCAGCGTGCCCAGCACCTGGCGCAGCGCCAGCCCCGCGGCGCCAAGCGCGCCGGAGACGTACACCAGATCGCCGGGGCGCGCGCCATCGCGCCGGAGCGCGCAGCCGGCCGGCACGCGGCCCTGCACCTGGATCGCCATCTGCAACGGCCCGCGGGTAAGGTTGCCGCCAAGCAGCGGACAACCATAGGTTTGGGCGCTTTCCCTGAGTCCGGCGGCAAAGGCTTCCAGCCAGGCGGGATCGGCGGCGGGCAGGGTGAGGCCAAGCATGAAACCCACCGGGGTGGCGCCCATGGCGGCGAGATCGCTGAGGTTCACTGCCAGCGCGCGCCGGGCCACCTCATCGGCGGGCGCTTTTGGCGGAAAATGCACGCCTTCCACCAGCACGTCCATCGACAGCGCCAGCTCTTCAGTGGCGGGCAGGCTCAATAGCGCGCAATCGTCGCCGATGCCAAGCACCACGCCCGCATCGCGCCCAGGCACGGCCGCCAGACCGTCCTGCGCGAAATAGCGGGCAATGATGTCGAATTCGGAAAGAGACACGGCCTGGGCTCCGCGCGTCAAAGGAGAAAAGGTACCCGAGCGGGCGGTCAACGCCCCCACTCGACCTGGCGCAGCTGGCGCGCGGCCTTGTCGAGAATGCCGTTGACGTATTTGTGGCTGTCGGTGGCGCCGTACTTCTTGGCCAGCTCGACGTATTCGTTGAGCACGACCTTGTAGGGCACTTCCAGGCAGTTGGCCAGTTCGAACACGCCAAGGCGCAGGATGCCGAGTTCGATGGGATCGAGCTCATCGCCACGGCGGTCGAGATAACCCTGATAATGCGCGTCGATCACCGCCGGCTCGCGCGTGATGGCATCGAGCGCGTTGTGGAAAAAGGTCCAGTCCGTCTTGCGGCCGTTGTCGGCGCGAAATTCCGCCTCGATCTGTTCGGCCTCGGCGCCGGCCAGCTGCCACTGGTACAGGGCCTGCACCAACAGATCGCGGGCGCGCTTGCGGTAGGAAATGGGAATGGTGCCGTCGGCGTTCATCGGAATTCTCAGAGCTTGCGCAGCAGGCTGACCAGCTCGAGCGCGGTCATGGCGGCATCGCTGCCCTTGTTGCCGGCCTTGGTGCCGGCGCGTTCCACGGCCTGCTCGATGGTGTCCACCGTGAGCACGCCGAACACCACCGGCAGCTTGTGCTGCAGGCCCACCTGGCCCAGGCCCTTGGCGCATTCGCCGGCCACGTAGTCGAAGTGCGGCGTGCTGCCGCGGATCACCGCGCCAAGCGCGATCACGGCATCGTACTTGCCCGATTCCGCCAGGCGCTGCGCCACCAGCGGCAGCTCATAGGCGCCCGGTGTCTTGACCACGGTGATCTGCTTGTCGGACACGCCGTGGCGCACCAGGGCATCGATGGCGCCGGCCTGCAGGCTGTCCACCACGAAGGAATTGAAGCGGGCCACCACCAGCGCAAAGTTGGCGTTGGGTGCGCTGTAGTCGCCTTCCAGAATCTTGACGTTGCTCATGGATGTGCCTTGTTCAATCGAAATGCATTGCGCGAATCACGCGAAAAGTGCGCTATTCGCAGGGAATGTATTCCACCACTTCCAGCGCGAAACCGGAAATGGCGTACTTGGTGGGATAGCTCAACAGCCGCATCTTGCCCACGCCGATGTCGCGCAGTATCTGCGAACCGGTGCCCACCGTCAGGTAGCTGCCCGGCGGCACCGGCGGCGTGGTCGGGGGCTGCCCGTTCAGCGCGCTCAACTGCGCCAGTTGCTCCACCACGTCGCCGGTGCCGCGGTCGTTGGCCAGCACCACCACCACGCCCTTGCCTTCCTGGCCGATGCGCTCCAGCGAACGGTGCAGCGACCAGCTCGGACGCAGCGGATTGGCCACGCCGAACAGATCGCGCAGCGTGTCGGTGACCAGCACGCGCGCCAGCACCGGCTCGTCGGGGCCGATCTCGCCCTTCACCAGCGCCAGATGCGTCTGCGTGCTTTCTTTATAGAGATCACGGTAGCAGTACACGTCGAAATCGCCGTAGCGGGTGGGCAGGCGGTACACGTGGGTACGTTCCACGGTTTTTTCGGTGGCGATGCGGTAATGGATCAGGTCGGTGATGGTGCCGATCTTGAGGTCGTGCGCCTTGGCGAACTTTTCCAGATCGGGGCGGCGCGCCATGGAACCATCGGGGTTCATCACTTCGCAGATCGCGGCCGCCGGCGTCAGTCCCGCCAGGCGGGCCAGGTCGCAGCCCGCTTCGGTATGGCCGGCGCGGCGCAGCACGCCGCCTTCCTTCGCCATCACCGGAAAGATGTGGCCGGGCATGATGACGTCGGCCGGCCGGGCATCGGGCGCTACCGCGGCCTGGATGGTGCGGGCGCGGTCGGCGGCGGAAATGCCGGTGGTCACGCCAGTGGCGGCCTCGATGGAAATGGTGAAATTGCAGCCGAACGGCGTGCCGTTCTGCTGGCTGACCATCAGCGGCAGGTTGAGCTGGCGGCAGCGTTCCTGGGTCAGCGTAAGGCACACCAGGCCACGCGCGTGGGTGGCCATGAAGTTGATGTCCTCGGCGCGCACCTTGTCGGCGGCGATCAACAGGTCGCCTTCGTTTTCCCGATCCTCGTCATCCATCAGGATGACCATCCTGCCTTGGCGGAAGTCCGCGAGAATTTCTTCGATCGTGTTCAATTGCATGGTATTCAACCCGTAAAACCGGCCTGGCTCAGTTGTTCCAGCGTCAGGCCCTTGCTGTCGTCGCGCCCCTGCAGCAGCCGTTCCAGGTAGCGGCTGACGACGTCCACTTCGATGTTCACCTGCCGTCCCGGCCGATACTCCTGCAGGGTGGTGCGCGTGGCGGTGTGCGGAATGATGTTCACGCCGAAGTCACGCCCTTGCACGTCGTTCACCGTGAGGCTGACGCCGTCGATGCAGATCGAACCCTTGTGCGCCACGTAGCGCGCCAGCGCCTCGGGCAACCGGAACAGCAGCCGTTCGCTGCGGCCATCCGGTGTGCGGCTGAGCAGCTCGGCGATGCCGTCCACGTGCCCGCTGACGATATGCCCGCCCAAGCGGCTTTGCGGCGTCAGCGCCTTTTCCAGGTTCACCAGCGCTCCCACGCGCAGGCCTTCGAGCGTGGTGCAGGCCAACGTTTCGCGGGAAACGTCGGCGCTGAAGCCGCCCGCGCGGATCTCGAGCGCGGTCAGACACACGCCGCTCACGGCGATGCTGTCGCCCTCGCGCACGTCGCTGAAATCCATGGCGTCGCTGGCAATGCCCAGGCGCCAGTCGCCGCCTTGTGGCTGGATGGCGTGGATGCGGCCCGTGGCCTCGATGATGCCGGTGAACATGGGTGTGGATGCCTGGATTGGGACGCGGCGCGCGTTCAGCCCGCCCGGTTTGCCGGAAGGGAGCGAATTCTACAATCTTTTCCGAGCTTTACCACATCGAGGAAGTCGAAGCGCAGCGCCTGGTCGAGCCGCTCCAGCCCTGCCAGGTGGGCCAGCGGCCGCCCTTCGGGGCCAAGCAACAGCGGCGCCACGTAGGTCAGCAGTTCATCGACCAGGCCCTGCTGCAGCAACGCGCCGGTGAGCGTGGCGCCGGCTTCCACCAGGATTTCGTTGCAGTGGTAGTCCTGCGCCAAGAGGCGCAGCAGTTCGGACAGCTGCACCTTGCCGTCCTCCCCCGGCAGTTGCCGGTAATCCCATTGCGTCGTCGCACTCCCGGCCTGGGCCGCATCGTGCTCCGCCTGGGTCTGCGCCGCTGCACGCTCTGCCTGGGCGGCCGGCGCCACGCAACCCGCCTGCAGCACCCTGCCCGGCAGTTGCAATAGCCGCGCCGCGGCAGGCAGCCGTGCCTGGCTGTCCACCACCACGCGCAAGGGCTGCACGCCGATGAAATCGGGCAGGCGCACATTCAAGGACGGATCGTCCGCCAGCACCGTGCCCACTCCGGTGAGCACGGCACAGCTGCGCGCGCGAAAACGCTGCACGTCCGCCCGCGCCTCTTCCCCCGTGATCCATTGGCTTTCGCCGCTTGCCATGGCCGTGCGGCCGTCGAGGCTCATGCCCACTTTGCAGCGGACGTAGGGAAATCCGGTGCGCATGCGCTTGAAGAAGCCGGGATTGAGGGCAGTGGCTTCCGTTTCCAGCAGCGGTCCGCAAACGTCGACGCCGGCATCGCGCAGCGCGGCGAGGCCTTTGCCGCTGACCAGGGGATTGGGGTCTTCCATGGCATAGACGACGCGCACCACGCCGGCGTTCACCAAAGCTTCGGAACAGGGGCCGGTGCGGCCGTGGTGGGCGCAGGGTTCAAGCGAGACGTAGGCGATGGCGCCACGGGCGTTTGCGCCGGCCTGGCGCAGGGCCATGATTTCGGCATGCGGCTGGCCGGGTTGCTGCGTGTGCCCTTCACCGACGATGCGGCCATCCTTGACGATGACACAACCGACGGCGGGATTGGGACGCGCAATGGTCAGCGCCTGCTCCGCCAGCGCGAAGCAGCGCTGCATGTGGAGGATGTCTTCTGGCGCTGGGGTGTCGTTCATTTGGAGCTTGATAATCGTCAGTTTAAGTGGGTGGTCAGGTGGTCCGCATCAATGTCGAGAGCCTCTGGCGTTCCTGCTGACCAGCCAGGGTACGCTGCAAGCACATCCCTGTGGCGCTCGGCTCCGGGCCATCCCTGGCCCTACGACGCCCCTGGCTGGTCAGCAGGAACGCCAGAGGCTTGCACCAAACTTCAGTGCTACGCACGAGTGTGCGGATCAGCTGTTGGCGCGGTGATTCCCGGCAAAATTCCGTGCGTAACTCGATGCCAGACGGCTTGCATCCAGTGGTTGGGGGAGTGCTTTCGGGGGGCGTTGATGGCCAGGGATGGCCATCACCGAGCGCACAGGGATGTGCTTGTAGCGTCCCCCCGAAAGCACTCCCCCAACCACTGGATGCCCAGACTGGATACGGACCACGATCCGTAACCCAAGCCCGGCAACCTAGGGCACGTCAGGCAAATCCTGCGCCATCGAATCGATGACCTCGCGGAACTCGTTCACGTCCTTGAAGCTACGGTACACCGAAGCAAAGCGCACATAGGCTACTTCATCGAGGCGGCGCAGCTCGCGCATCACCATCTCCCCCACCAATTTGCTCGGCACCTCGCGCTCGCCCCCCGCCCGTAAGGCATGGTTGATGCGGCTGATCGCCTCGTCCACCTGCTCGATGCTCACCGGACGTTTTTCCAGCGCCTTCAGCATGCCGAAGCGCAGTTTGTCTTCATTGAACGGCTCGCGCCCTCCTTCCTGCTTCACCACGCGCGGCATCACCAGTTCGGCGGTTTCGAAGGTGGTGAAGCGCTCGGCGCAGGTGATGCATTCGCGGCGACGGCGTACCTGGTTGCCTTCCGCCACCAGGCGGGAATCGATCACCTTGGTATCGAGCGCGTTGCAGAAGGGGCAATGCATCGGCTACCTCAAGCGTATACCGGGAAGCGCCGGCACAGCGCCAGGACCTTGGCCTTGACGGCTTCGATCACGGTCGGATTGTGGGGATCTTCGAGGACGTCGCAGATCCAGTGGGTCAGGTCTGCCACTTCCTGTTCGCCGAAGCCGCGACGGGTGGCTGCGGGAGTACCGATGCGCAGGCCGCTGGTGACGAAGGGCGGGCGCGGGTCGTTGGGCACGGCGTTCTTGTTCACGGTGATGTTGGCGCGGCCAAGCGCTTCGTCCGCTTCCTTGCCGGTGAGCTCGCGCCCCACCAGCGACAGCAGGAACAGGTGATCGTCGGTGCCGCCGGACACCACGTTGAAGCCGCGTTCGAGGAATACCCGCACCATGGCTCTGGCGTTCTGCACCACCTTTTTCTGGTACTCGACGAATTCCTGGCTCATGGCCTCCTTGAGGCACACCGCCTTGGCGGCGATGACGTGCATCAGCGGGCCCCCCTGGTTTTCCGGGAATACGGCGAAGTTGAGGCGCTTGTACAGTTCTTCGTCGCCGCAGTCGGACAGGATGATGCCCCCGCGCGGGCCGCACAGCGTTTTGTGCGTGGTGGAGGTGACCACGTGCGCGTGCGGCAGCGGGCTGGGGTAGACGCCGGCGGCCACCAGGCCGGCCACGTGCGCCATGTCCACCACGAACCAGGCGCCCACCTGGTCGGCAATTTTGCGCATGCGGGGGAAGTCGATCACGCGCGCATAGGCGGAAAAGCCCGCCATCAAGACCTTGGGCTTGTGCTGCAGCGCCAGTTTTTCCACCTGGTCGTAGTCGATTTCGCCGGTGTCGACGTTCAAGCCGTACTGCACGGCGTTGTAGAGACGGCCGGAAAAGCTGACGTTGGCGCCGTGGGTGAGATGCCCGCCATGCGCCAGGCTCATGCCCAGCAGCGTTTCGCCCGGCTTGAGCAGCGCGGCGTACACGGCGGTGTTGGCCTGCGAACCCGAATGCGGCTGCACGTTGGCGAAGGCGCACTTGAACAGTGTCTTGGCACGCTCGATGGCCAGCGTTTCCACTACGTCCACGTATTCGCAGCCGCCGTAGTAGCGTTTGCCCGGATAACCCTCGGCGTACTTGTTGGTGAGCACGCTGCCCTGCGCTTCGAGCACGCGGGGGGTGGCGTAGTTTTCGGATGCGATCAGTTCGATGTGTTCTTCCTGACGGGTCGCTTCATTGGCAATGGCCTGCGCCAGTTCATCGTCGAAACCGGCGATGGTCATGGTTTTGCTGAGCATGGGTTCCTCGATCAAGCCCGTCCTGGGCGGGGCGGGCACTGCGTGCATGGACTTGGTTCTGGGTGAACGGGTAAGATTGCCGGTCATTCTACCTTAATATCCCCCGTTTTTATGGCTCAATTCGTTTTCACCATGAACCGGGTCGGCAAGGTCGTGCCGCCCAAACGCGAAATCCTCAAGGATATCTCCCTGTCGTTCTTCCCCGGCGCCAAGATCGGCGTGCTTGGCCTCAACGGCTCGGGCAAGTCGTCGCTGCTGCGCATCATGGCCGGGGTGGACAAGGACCACCTGGGCGAAGCGCGCCCGCAACCTGAATTGAACATCGGCTACCTGCCGCAGGAGCCGCAGCTCGATGAAAACCGCACCGTGCGCGAAAACGTCGAGGACGGCGTGCGCGCAATCAAGAACCTGGTGGACGAATTCAACGCCATCAGCGACAGGTTCGCCGAGCCGATGAGCGACGACGAAATGAACGCGCTGCTCGAGCGCCAGGGCGTGCTGCAGGGCCACATCGATGCCCAGAACGGCTGGGACATCGACCGCACCCTGGAAATCGCCGCCGACGCGCTGCGCCTGCCGCCCTGGGATACGCAGGTGAAGCTTCTGTCCGGCGGCGAGAAGCGCCGCGTGGCGCTGTGCCGCCTGCTGGTGTCCAGCCCCGACATGCTGCTGCTCGACGAACCCACCAACCATCTCGACGCGCTGTCCGTGGCGTGGCTGGAACGCTACCTGAAGGACTTCACCGGCACCGTGGTGGCGATCACCCACGATCGCTACTTTCTCGACAACGCCGCCGGCTGGATTCTGGAGCTGGACCGCGGCCACGGCATTCCCTACGAGGGCAACTACAGCCAATGGCTGGAAGCCAAGGAAAAACGCCTGGACGTGGAGGCCAAGCAACAGGCTTCCATGACCAAGACCATCAAGAGCGAGCTGGAGTGGGTGCGGCAGAATCCGAAAGGCCGCCAGGCCAAGAGCAAGGCGCGCCTGGCCCGGTTCGAGGAACTGCAGTCCAAGGAATTCCAGACCCGCAACGAAACCCTGGAACTGTACATTCCGCCCGGGCCGCGGCTTGGCGAAAAAGTGATCGAGGTGGATCACCTGAGCAAGGGCTTCGGCGAACGCATGCTGATCAACGATCTCAGCTTCAGCGTGCCGCGCGGCAGCATCGTCGGCATCATCGGCGGCAACGGCGCCGGCAAAACCACCTTCCTGCGCATGCTGGTGGGCCAGGAACAGCCGGACAGCGGCAGCATCAACCTGGGCGAATCCGTCGATCTCGCCTACGTGGACCAGAGCCGCGATTCGCTCGAAGGCAACAACACCGTATGGCAGGAAATTTCCGGCGGCCTGGACAACATGCTGATCGGCAACCATGAAGTGGCGTCGCGCGGCTACGTGAGCCGCTTCAACTTCAAGGGCACCGACCAGCAGAAGCTGATCCGCGACCTGTCCGGCGGCGAGCGCAACCGCGTACACCTGGCCAAGCTGCTCAAGCGCGGCGCCAACGTGATCCTGCTCGACGAACCGACCAACGATCTCGACGTGGAAACCCTGCGCGCGCTGGAAGAAGCGCTGCTGGCCTTCCCCGGCACCGTGATCGTGGTATCGCACGACCGCTGGTTCCTGGACCGCATCGCCACCCACATCCTGGCGTTCGAAGGCGACAGCGAAGTGGTGTTCCACGAAGGCAACTACAGCGACTACGAAGAAGACCGCAAGAAGCGCAAGGGCGACGTGGAGCCCACGCGCGTGAAGTACAAGAAGCTGGCCTGACGCAATACTGGCCGGGACGGTTCGGCTGTCCCGGCCTTGCGGCAAGCCATACCGAACTTATCGGTCTCAATCCTATTTAATTTTATTTCCAATAGCCGCCACCGAGAAAAATCCCGGCAATTTCAGCACTTTTCGGCTCAACCCCCTCCCACCTCAGCCCGCAACACCCACTTCCCCCGCAAACCCCTTTTGATTTTTTGAACAACCGTTGTTAATTTCGGCAGCGCACCGCGCCATCACCACAACAATAATCAGGCTTCGGCCATGAGGGGAAACGATGAACGCAACAGGCAAACGTTTTGTCAGGAAGGCGCTGCATCTATCGATCGCGGCAGCAGGCGCCACCATGCTGTGCTCGACAGCGGCATGGGGCGCCGATCAGGGGGTGGAAGAGATCAGCGTCACGGGCAGCCGCATCCTGCAGCCTTCCGGGATGAATTCCCCGGTGCCGGTCACCGTGCTTACCACCGCTGAGCTGCGCGACTACGAGCCCGGCAGCACGATTTCCGATCAACTCGATGCGCTGCCGCAATTCTTCAACAACGGCACCCCGCAGCGCGGCGACGGCGGCAACGCGGTAGTGGGGTCCGGCGGCCCCGGCGCCCTGAACATCCGCAATCTGAACGTGGGCACCACCGGTGCCGGCATTTCGCGCACGCTGACGCTGCTCGACGGCGCCCGGGTGGTGCCCACCGACAAACGCGGCACGGTCAACGTCGACATGTTTCCCACCGCCTTGATGCGTACCATTGATGTGGTCACCGGCGGCGCTTCGGCGGCCTACGGCGCGGACGCCCTCGGAGGGGTGGTCAACTTCGTGCTGGACCGCCAGTTCGAAGGGCTGGAGGTAAGCATCGGCACCGGCGTGCAGGAATACAAGGGCGCCGGCAAGCAATTGGAACTATCAGTTGCCGGAGGCAGGAGCTTCGTGGATAGCCGGCTGCATGTGATCGGCTCGCTCGAGGCCCGCAAAACCGACGAGATCCAGGGCGACCGCTATCGCTTGAAAAACACGGCCCAGCAATGGGGTTATGTGACCAACCCCGCCTGGGCGGCCGCCGGCTGCCGCTCCGGCGTCGCCTGCGACGCGGGACCGCAACGCCTGACCCTGACGCACGTGGTAACGGCAAACGACTCGCCCACCGGTTTGTTCCGCAACACCGGCACCGAACTCGACTGGATGCAGTTCACCCAGGACGGCACCGGCATCGTGCCTTTCGATCTCGGCTACGTGGCCGCCCTGCCCGGCACGCCCGGCAGCACCGCCACCATTGCCGGCGGGCCGGAGGCACAAACCGCGTTCATGACCTCCACCAGCGGACCGACCGGCATGGAAGCCAAGAACCGCTCCGGCTTTCTGGGCGTTCAGTACGAGCTCACGCCCAGCCTGTCCGCTTTTGTGCAAGGGATGGTGGGCCGCACCGAATCCAACGACACCTCCAACAATGCCAACTTCACCTTCAACGGCACGTCGGCGCCGCTGATCGCGATCGACAACGCGTATCTGCCGCAGGTAGTGCGCGACGTCATGCTCGCGCACAACCTGACGCAGATCGCCGTCAACAAGAGCAGCGCGCAGTTCGACGGCCGCCCCGAGCTGGGCTCCGACCGCGAAGCGCGCAACATCTTCACGCAGTGGCAATGGAGCGTCGGCTTCGACTGGGGCTTCGCCGAAAACTGGAACCTGCGCGCTTCCTATCAAGAGGGTAAATCCAAGCGCAATTCACAGGCGCTCAACCTGCAGCAGGTGGACCGCGCCTTTCTGGGGATGGACGCCGTGCGCGACCCCGCCACCGGCAACATCGTCTGTCGCGTGCAACTGTACAATCCCACGCTGGAACAGCTGGCCGACTCGGTGAAAGGCCGCAATTCGTCGGTGCCGCTCGACCCCTACATTCCCGCAGGGCTCCCGGGCAATACCCAGCCGCTGCCCTACCCGGTGGAACCCCAGGCGATCACGGACTGCGTCCCCTACAACGTGCTTGGCAGCGGCAACATGGATCAGGCGGCCATCGCGTACGTCGGCACCAACAAAATCAGCCTGGGTTATGTGGACCAGGATTTTGCTGAAGCCCTCATTACAGGCCAGTTGTCCGAAGGCTGGGGCGCCGGTCCCATCGGTTTCGCTGGCGGGTTGACCTGGCGCGACCAATCGTTCATCGCCGGCGCGCTGCCACGCGAAATCGATCTGCTGGGGCCGCCGGTGAACGTGCCTTCGCTCGGCATTCGCGGCATTCCGCCCGGCTTCGCGCTCAGCACGCCCGGCAACCTGCATCTGTTCTCGACCGTGCCCAACATCGGCGGCGAGATGAACGTGTGGGAATGGTTCGCCGAAGTGAATGTTCCGGTATGGAGCTCCGGCAACGGCCAGGGCGTGATCGTGGACTTCGCGGCGCGCCGTTCCACCTATGACCGCAGCGGCGCGATCGACAGCTGGAAGATCGGCACCAACCTCGACATCACCGAAGCGCTGCGCATCCGCCTCACCCGCTCCCGCGACGTGCGCGAACCGAGCTTCTCGGAATTGTTCGACGCGCAGGCCTCCGGCGCCAACGTCACCGACCCCCAGTTCAACAACGAAACCTACCTGACCACCGCGGTACGCGGCGGCAATCGGGACCTGCGGCCCGAAATCGCCAATACCAACACCGCGGGCTTCGTCTACCAGCCCTCGTTCGTGGACTGGCTCGACGGCCTGCAGCTTTCGATGGACTGGTACGACGTGCAGATCCGCGACGCCGTGGCGCAGTTGGGCGGCCAGCGCATCGTCGATGAATGCGCCGCCGGCGCTGCCACGCTGTGTTCGGCGATCACCCGCGGCAACGATGGCCGTATCGTGTACATCTACGACGGCTTCATGAACGTGGCCGGCGCCGCCGCGCGCGGTATCGACACCGAAGTGTTATGGCGTGCCGAACCGGATCTGCTCGCCGACCACAATGAACGCTTCACCCTGCGCTGGCTGACCGGCTACATGATGGAGCGCTCCGACACCCCGCTTGGCGGCACCACGCAAAACACGGCCGGCGTCGGCAACACGCCCAAGCTCACGTCCAACCTCACCGCGACCTACGGCATCGACAACTGGTCGGTACAATTGCAGGCACGCTATATCGATTCGGTGCTGCGCAACCGCACCTGGGTGGAAGGCATCGACGTGGACAACAACACCGTGGCGTCGATGACCTGGTTCAACGGCAGGATAAGCTACAACGGCGAGCTCGAGAGCGGCGGCGCCTGGTCGCTGGCGTTCAACGTGCAGAACCTGTTCGACCGCGAACCGCCGATATTCGCCGGCGGCGGCAACTACGACGACTATGGACGGCGCTACAACCTGAGTCTCAACCTCAACTGGTAGGCACAAGGATCGGGGCCGGCAACCGCGCCCCTTTTTTACAGATCGAAACGCCGGCGCAGGGCCGCCAGCCTGGCGCGGTTTTCTTCCGCATCGAGCGGCGCGGCACTGCGGGCCGGCAACGGCGTGGGCGCGGCAATGTCCAGTGCTTCGCCGCGCAGCACCCGCTGGCACAGCTGTTCGTAGTGATAGCGGAACAAGGGGAAGATTTCGCTTTGCGGCAGGCTCTCCAGCTCGAACCAGCCAATCTGCGCCCCGGCGTGGTACACCGCCTGATGGCTCCAGGGCTGGGCCTGGCGCGGTTGCGGCGCGCGGCAAGCCTCGATGTAGGCGGCTTCCGCCGTGGGCAGGCCGTAGAGCGAGGCGGCGTTTTCGCAGGCATTCACCACCGCGGCCACCGTGGGCAGGAATTCCTGGCTTTTGACCACCTGGCGCACCGCGCGCAGGATCAATTCCGGCGCGAATTCACCCAGGCAGCCCAGCCAGTATTTCTTGGCAAGCGCCAGGCTGCCTTCCTGCGCGAAGGCTTTGTGGAACTGGTTGTGATAGGCAAGCTGCAGCTCGGCGAACACCTGGTTGATGGCATCGACGTGGTCGTGCCCGCCCGGCGGGCGTTGCGCGGAGGCTTTGCCGGTCTTGGCGGGCGGCGTCTTTTGGTACGGCGGCGGCACTTTGTCACCGATCGACGATGCAGTCTCGTGCGCTGCCTTTCCACGCACCGGCAATGCCTTTTCCATTGGCAAGGCCTGTTTCGGCAATGCCTGTTTCTGCAATGCCTGCTGCAATACTTTATCCACCGGTTTGAACGCCATGGCTGCGTCCTCAGGAAGCGGCGCGCGCCGCCAGCGCCGCGGTGGCCGCCTGGTTGGCGGCCATGACGCGCTGCGCCACCTCATCCTGGGCGAAGCGCGCATACCACTCGGCCAGGCCCGGCACCTCGGGCAGCATGTCCCAGCCGTACACCAGTTGCGTCAGCCGGTTGCTCAGCGTGAACGAATAGAACACGAAGATATCGGCGTTGCTGAACTCCGCGCCGGCGATCCAGGGCGCAAAGCGCACCAGCGAGGCCATGGCCTGCAGGCCGCGGCGCGCCGCCGGCTGGCTGGCTTCCCGCACATGAGCCGGCACTTCCCGCTGGAACAGCGCGCCGATCAGGGCGTGCGCGGGCGTTTCCACGTACAGCTCCTGGGTCTTGATCAGTTGCCGCACCTTGGCGCGGGCGAAGGGATCGGCGGGGAACAGCGGATTTTGCGGGTAGCGTTCGTCCAGATAGTCCAGAATGGCACCGGTTTCGGTAAGAAAGCCCTGCTCTGTCTGCAGCACCGGCACCTTGCCCATCGGGCTGAGCGCCAGAAATGCCGGCTCCTGGCCGGGCCGCTGCGGCACCTCCTCGAATTCCAGCCCCTTGGCCAGCAAGGCATGCTTGGCCATGTTGTAGTAATTGCTGAGTGGGGATCCGAGCAGTTTGAGCATTGATGACTCCAGCGCCGTGAAGAAAGGAGCGCAGTGTGGCACAGGCGGCAGGCCGCGTGAACAGAGACCCTCCGCGACCTCCCCTCTCCCCGGCCAGCCGCGGCTTGCTTCGGCAGGCCCATTTTTATAGAATGCGACCTCTTTTACCCGCGGTAACGCCTGCGTTGCCGCTCAACTCCTTGTCTCACCGCCGCTCGCCTCAATGCGAACCGGTCGGGAGACTAGAAACCGCGAGGAGCTTCAATGCGCCACTACGAAATAGTGTTCATGGTGCATCCCGACCAGTCCGAACAGGTTGGCGGGATGATCGACCGTTACACCAAGATGATCAAGGATGCCGGCGGTGCCGTGCATCGTCTGGAAGACTGGGGTCGCCGCCAGTTGGCCTACCCCATCCACAAAATCCACAAAGCCCACTACGTGCTGATGAACGTCGAGTGCGGCCAGGAAGTCCTGGACGAGCTGGCTGGCATTTTCCGCTACAACGACGCCATCATCCGCAACCTGGTGATCAAGCGCGAAGAAGCCATCACGGAAATCTCGCCGATCCAGAAGGCCGAGAACGAAAACCGCGAACGCAAGGCCCGCGCCACGCAGCGTGCCCGCGCCGAGGAAGAGAACACCGAGGAAACGACCGAAACCGCGCAGGCGAGTGAATCCACCGCCGACAGCGAGTAAGTCACCGTCACCGAACAACGTAGAGGAGAATGACCATGGCGCGTTTCTTCCGTCGCCGTAAATACTGCCGCTTCACCGCGGAAGGGATCGAGCACATCGACTACAAGGATCTCGAAACCCTGAAAGCCAACGTTTCCGAAACCGGGAAAATCGTGCCCAGCCGCATCACCGGCACCAAGGCACGTTATCAGCGCCAACTGGCCACTGCCATCAAGCAGGCCCGCTACCTGGCATTGATCCCTTATACGGATTCGCACGAAGTCTGAGTCCCGGCCAGGCCGATGCGGGGTTTAGCGGAATACACCATGAGCGGCCGGCGCCAGGCGGCGACCACTGCGGTGTTGTTGGGGCTGATCCCGATAGTCAACCTGCTGAGCGCCGCGATCGTGGCGCTGGTGACCCTGCGCAAGGGTCCGCAGGAAGGCCTGCTGGTGTTGTTGTGGGCCCTGTTGCCCGCCGCGCTGCGGTGGCTCAACGGGGATACCACGGTGGTGTTCGCGCTGCTTGCGGCGGTGCCTCTGGCCTGGCTGCTGCGGCGCAGCGCCTCCTGGCCACAGGTGATCGTGGCCATCGTGGCGCTGGGCATCGGGCTGCAGCTCAGCCTGGCCTTGCAGCCCGGCTATGTGGCCATGATCCATGAAGGCATGGCGCTCTTGCTGGACATGATGCAGCAGCAGGGCAGCACGCCACAGCTGGTGCAGGACGGGCAGCTGGTGCCTGCCACGGCGGAGCAACTGGCCGCCCTGTTGTTGAGTTTTTACGGGGCCTACCATGCCCTGGTATCTGTCGCGGTGTTGATCGTCGCGCGTTTCTACCAGGCCATGCTGTACAACCCCGGCGGGTTCCGCGCCGAATTTCACGCGCTGCGGCCGAACCCGCGCATGATGCTGGCACTGTTGGTGCTGGTGCTTGCAGGCCTGGCCGGAGCGGCTGGCCTGGAGGATTGGGTAACCTTGTTTTGCCTGGCTCCCATCCTCACGGGATTGGCCGTCATCCACGCGCTGGTGACGGACAGGAACGCGAGCGGCGGCTGGCTGATACTGGCCTACCTGCTGCTGATATTCGCGCCGCCCATCATAGTGGTGCTGGGATTTGCTGACAGCGTGGCGGACTTCCGCCAACGCTACAAACGATAACCAATTTGAGAAGACCGAGGTACACGATGGAAGTCATTCTGCTGGAAAAAGTGGGCCGCATGGGCAACGTGGGCGACAAGGTCAGCGTCAGGGCCGGCTACGCGCGCAATTTCCTGTTCCCCTATTCCAAGGCCATCCCCGCCAACAAGGAAAACCTGGCTGACTTCGAGGCCCGCAAAGCCGAACTGCTGCGCATTGCCGCTGAAAAGCAGGCCCAGGCACAGGCCCGCGCCGACAAGCTCAGCGGTCTGGCGATCACCATCGAAGCCAACTCCGGTGAAGAAGGCAAACTGTTCGGCTCCGTCGGCACCCGCGACATCGCCGAGGCGATCACCGCCGCCGGCCAGGCCGTGGAGAAAAGCGAAGTACTGCTGCCCGACGGCGCACTGCGCGAAACCGGCGAATACGACGTCGACCTGTCGCTCGGCAGCGAAGTCATCACCAGCATCAAGCTGACCATCGTAGGTCTGCATTGATCTTGGGGTTCTCCCCGATATAAGGATTGGTAGAGCGCGCCACGAATCGCGGAAGCAGGTCCCGGACCCAACAGGGTGCGGGGCCTGCCACCAACGGTTAAAACCGTTACTGCTCCCCACCACCCCCAATCAACCGACTCTCCCACAACACCCGCGTATCCAGCGGCTGGCTGTACACCAGACTCGCATCGAAATTGGTGTTGTCGAAGCCAAGCACCTCGTACAGTGCCTCGAAGGAAGGCCCATTGCCGGTCGAATCCGTCGGCAGATCCAGCTTGTCATCCAACTGCCTGAGACTCTTCAGCGTCGCCACTTCCTCCGACAGGTTGATCAAGCCCTCGTCGCGCATGCCCGCCAATATCACGAAATGGTTGCCGGCCGGTGCCGGAAACGCGGACACCATCCCATAGTCGCGATAACTCGTATCGCCCACCGACAGCCCGGACGAACTGGCGTAGCGCGCGTCGGTATCGAGATTGTATAGCTCGTCGTAGGTCATCCCGAACGCCAGCCCCGAGGCGGCGAACGCCAGGTCGGTGAGGCTCTGCAGGCCGCTCAGATAGCCCAGGTAAATCACGTGCCGGCCCACCAGGTCGCTGGTGAGGAAATCGCTCATCATCTTGATCTGCACCCGCTCCACGGCCGGCCCCAGCACCTTGAGCACCTGCATCAGCGCCGGCGCCACGCTGGTGGGGATGTAGCTCAGGTCCAGATTCATGTAGCCGAGGTCCTTGCCCTGCTGCTGCGCCCGCTGCAGTTCGCTGCGTGAATTGAGGTCGAATTCGCGCACCATGCGGCTTACGTCGCCGTTCGTGTCGGTTTCTCCCATGATGTAGTAATCGCCGATCAGGATCAGGATCGGCGTGTTGTCGTCGAGCAATGGCCCCCAGAGCGTGGTGGCCGCGAAGGGGTTGACCAGGGCAGTGCCCTGCCCCCGCGGTTCATGCCAGGCGTACCAGAGGTTGATCAGGAGCAGCACGATGGCAACGGCGGCCAGCGCCGGCGCATACGATTTGCGGCGCTGGCCGGATTCCGCGCCGCCCTCCGCATTCTTGGCCTGTTGCTCCTCGTTGCGTGTGGTAACCAGCATGTACTGGCCCTTGGGAATGTCCACGCGCCAGGTTTCGTCCCGGCCGAAGCGGGCGTAATAGGCATTGAGCTTGTTGCGCAGGTGGTAGATGTGCACGCGGACGATCGAATCCTTGCCCACGTCGAAATCGCTGTCGCGGCCAAGCACATCCATGGCAATCGCCACTTCCTTGGGCGTGCTGCCGACGATCGCCTGCTCCACGAGGTATTCCAGAATGGAGGCGTAGGTCTTGGAACGGCCAAGCTCGCCGCTTTGGATGATGCGCTGACACAGCGCCCTGAGTTCTTGAGGTTCGATCATGCCCACCTTTTAACAGGAAGTTTTTTCACTGGCTACCGCAGAACGGAGCCGTATTGTCGCGGTATATTTTTTAACGCGCAAGTTATGCCGAATTTGTACCATTTAACCTTTTTTAACGTCCAACAAACCGTTCTCAAACAGTTAATTAGGCTTTCCAGGGGAATTTTGCCCCTACACTGCCCTTCATATCAAAAAAAGCTCCGTTAATCTTTTGGAGACGCTGTCCTGGCTACATTGGAGGACCGCTCTTCCATCCCTCGGCATCACGCGCCTGCCGCGTCGGGCCGAAGGTTTTACCGACCCTCTGGTGGCCGTCCTACCCCGGTCACCCTTTTGACCTATGTCACCCGTCGTTCCTCTAAGGCGGGTTTTTTTTGGTTTTTTTACCTGTTCCCACTCCCTACAACAGCTGAGCGTCGAAAAACCGCCACTGCACTGCGGTATCGGCGTGCTCCGCCCCCACAATTCCTTGAACCGCTCCCGGCCAGACTTTCCGCGCCCCCGCCCTCCCTGTAGTATTGCCAGTCCCGCCGGCGCCGCCGACGGATGCACAGCCACCGGTCCATGTCAGATACCGCCAGCCAGGAAAAAATCACCACGCTCAAGGTTCCGCCGCATTCCATCGAAGCGGAACAGGCCGTGCTCGGCGCCCTGATGCTGGACGACAGCCGCTGGGACGCGGTGAGCGAAGTGTTGCTGTCTTCCGATTTCTACCGGCGCGAACACCGGTTGATCTTCGAGGCCATGGCCACGCAGTCGCGCGCCAGCAAGCCGATCGACGTGATCACGCTCAGCGAAGCGCTGCACGCCGCCAGCCAGTTGCAGGAAGCCGGCGGCCTGGACTACCTCGGCGAACTCGTCACCAACACCCAAAGCGCCACCAACGTGGTGGCCTACGCGCAGATCATCAAGGAGCGCGCGGTGTTGCGCAAACTGATCACGGTGGCGCACAGCATCGCCGACAGCGGCTACAACCCGGAAGGACGCGGCAGCGCCGAGCTGCTCGACGCCGCCGAGCAGGCGGTGTACCGCATTGCCGACGAACGCCCCAGCGACGGCGGCCCGCAGCCGATCACGCCCATCCTCAAGTCGGCGGTCGACCGCATCGAGAAACTGTTCGAAAGCCAGGGCAACATCACCGGCCTGTCCACCGGTTTCCGCGATCTCGACGACATGACCTCGGGCATGCAGCCGGCGGATCTGGTGATCGTGGCGGGACGCCCCTCCATGGGCAAGACCAGCTTTGCCATGAACATGGTGGAGCACGCGGTGCTGCACAACGACAAGCCGGTGCTGGTGTTCAGCCTGGAAATGCCCGCCGACAGCCTCATCATCCGCATGCTTTCCTCCATCGGCCGCATCGACCAGACGCGCATGCGCAACGGCAAGCTGGAAAACGAGGACTGGGACAAGCTGAGCGCGGCGGTGGCCAAACTGCGCAACCGGCCGTTGTTCATCGACGACACCTCGGGCCTGAGCCCCAGCGAAATGCGCGCCCGCGCCCGCCGCGTGGTGCGCGAACGCGGCGAGCTGGGCATGATCATGGTGGACTACCTGCAGCTGATGCAGGTGAAAGGCTCCAACGAAAACCGCACCGGCGAAATCTCGGAAATCTCCCGCTCGCTCAAACTGCTCGCACGCGAATTCAACTGCCCCGTGATCGCCCTCTCCCAGCTCAACCGAAGCCTCGAACAGCGCCCGAACAAGCGGCCGGTGATGTCGGACCTGCGCGAAAGTGGCGCGATAGAACAGGATGCGGACGTGATCATGTTCGTCTATCGCCACGAGGTGTACGACCCCGAGCGGGTCGAAACCAAGGGGGTGGCGGAGATCATCATCGGCAAGCAGCGTAACGGCCCGATCGGCACGGTGAATCTCAGCTTCATCGGCAGGCACACGCGTTTCGAGAATTTCATGCCGATGAGCGGGGGGCCTCCGCCCGGCAGTTTCGGCGGAGACTGATTTGACCGGTTTTCTGCATCGCATCCGGGCCCGCATCGACCGTGGCGCGCTGCGCCACAATCTGCAGGTGGCCCGCCGCCACGCCAACGGCGCCGGGGTGGTGGCCGTGGTCAAGGCCAACGCCTATGGGCATGGCCTGATTCCCACCGCCGAAGCACTGGAAGCGGCGGATATCTTCGGCGTGACCGACGTGGAGGAAGCCGAACGGCTGCATGCCGCAGGCTCCCCCAAGCCCATCCTGATCCTGCAGGGCTTGATCACCGCCGCCGACCTGGCTCCCATCATCGCGCGCGGCTATCAGTGCGTGATCCACCGGCATTCGGACCTGGCCCTGCTGGAAGCGGCCTGCGCCCGCACGCCGCCGCGCCAGCCGCTGACGCTGTGGCTCAAACTCGATACCGGCATGGGTCGGCTCGGCCTGCAGGACATCGCGCAGGACGCGGTAACGCTGCGGCGCCAACCCTGGGTGAAGGACGTGGTGCTGATGACGCATCTTGCCAGCGGCAGCGATCCCGCCGCGCCGCTCAACGCCCGGCAAATGCAGAAGTTCGACGCCATCTGCGCCGCCCTGCCCGACTTTCCCACCAGCTATGCCGCCTCGGCCGGCCTGTTGACCGTGGCGCGCGCCGCGCACTGGTGCCGCCCCGGCATCATGCTGTACGGCAGTTCGCCGTTCGCCTGGCAGGACCAGGCACGGCGCCGCGAGGCGCTGGACCTGCGCACCGTGATGACACTGGAAGCGCGGCTGCTCAGCATCAAGACGCATCAGGCGGGCGACAGCATCGGCTACAACTCGCAGTTCGTGTGCGACCGCGTGACGCGGGTGGGCATCGTGGCGTGCGGCTACGCCGACGGCTATCCAAGCAACACGCCGAACGGCTGTCCCGTGGAAGTGGCCGGCGTGCGCAGCCGCACGCTGGGGCGCGTCTCGATGGACATGCTGGCGATCGACCTGAGCGAGGCGCCCGCCGCCACGCTGGATTCGCCCGTCACGCTGTGGGGCGCTGCCGTATCGCTCGACGAAGTGGCGGCGCACACCGGCATCCTGTCCTACAACCTGACCTGCAGCGTTTCCCCGCGCGTGCCACGCCTGTATGTCTGACACCATCGATCCCGCCACGCTCGCCCGCACCTATCCGGAGGGCGTTTGCCTGAACGAGGACCCGGCCATCTGGCTGTTCGAGAACTACGCCAGCGCCGAGGAAATGGCGGCATTGCAGGAAGCCGCCTTCGAGAAGCTGGCGCCCGCCGAAGTCTCCGGCAGCAAGGGGGGCTACATCAGCGAAGGCCGCAGCGGCAGCAATTGCTGGGTGCCGCATGGTCATAGCGTGCTCGTGCGCCAACTGGCCGGGCGCATCGCCGCGCTGGTGGGCATTCCACTGACCAATGCCGAATCCTTCCAGGTGGTGTACTACGGCTCCGGCCAGGAATACCGCGCCCATTTCGACGCCTGGGAAACCAGCACCGAACGCGGCCGGCGCTGCATGGCGCGCGGCGGGCAGCGGCTGGTCACCACACTCCTGTATCTCAACCACGTCGAGGGCGGCGGCGCCACCGCGTTTCCCAAGCTGGAATTGCGCGTGAATCCGGTGGCCGGCAACCTGCTGCTGTTCCACAACTGCCTGCCCGGCGGCAATGAGCGCCACCCCCACAGCCTGCACGGCGGCCTGCCGGTGCTGGCCGGGGAAAAATGGGCCGCCAACCTGTGGTTCCGCGAACGCGACTATCGCCGCGGAGCCGCTGAATGAATCCCTCCCATGCATTGCAATTGCCATGCATGGCTTTTCGCGCCTAGACTGCACAGCCCGCTTTCGGGCCGGCACCACAATCAACCACAAGACAGGTCTGCCATCATGCTTACACCGACCCTGCGCAACTGTGCCCTGGGCGTTCTCCTGCTGATTTGCGCCAGCTGTTCCAAAACCGAGACCGCTTCCACCGACACCGCCACCACCGCAGCACCCGCCGATACCCCGGCCGCCACTCAAACCACGCAGGCCCCCCGCACCAACGCCACGGACAACCCAGTGACCACCAGCGACACCAGCAGCATTCCCGCCGACACGCTGGCCAAGCTGCGCGAAATCGGCAGCAAGAACGACATCGCCGGCACCGCCGCGCTGTATGCGCCGTCCTTCCCCGACGGCTACCTGGACGATCTGCAGGTGGCGCGTGACCAACACTACGGCCCCGCCGAGCGCAACGTGCTCGACGTCATGACCAAGACCGGCCTCGCCCCCGGCCGCCCGGTGCTGATTTTCGTCCACGGCGGCGGTTTCGGCGCCGGCAACAAAAGCGCCGGCAATTCGCCGTTCTACGACAACATCCCCTACTGGGCCGCGCAGCAGGACCTGGTGGGCGTGAATGTGAACTACCGCTACGCGCCCGCCAGCCAGTGGCCGTCCGGCATCGAGGACCTCAATCAGGTGATCGCCTGGGTGAAAGACAACATCGAACAGTACGGCGGCGACCCCAACCAGATCTTCCTGTGGGGCAAATCCACCGGCGCCTCCCACGTGGCCGACTATATGGCCGCGCGCGTGAAAAATGGCCAGCAACCGGAAATCGCCGGCGCCATCTTCACCTCCGGCTCGTTCGCGCTTGGCGATGAACCGCTGTGGGCCAACTACTATGGCGACGACGTGAGCCTGTATCCCGAACGCAACGCGCTGCCCCTGCTGGTACAGAGCACCACGCCGATGATGGCCACCTATGGCGAGTTCGACGGCGAACAGTACAAGGAACAGTTCCAACTGCTGCTCGACGCCATGAACGCCGCCGGCAAGCCTCTGGACACGCTGTACCTGCAGAGCCATTCGCACATGTCGGAAACCTACGCCGTGGGCACCGCCGACACCTCGCTCACCGGCCCCGTGCTGGCGTTCATCCACAGCCACGCGCGCTAGGATCGGCGGCATGGCAAAAAGCAAGACCGCCTATGTCTGCAACGACTGCGGCGCCGAGCATTCACAGTGGCAGGGGCAGTGCGCCGCCTGCAATGCGTGGAACACGCTCGGCCGCATCAGCCTGGGCAAGGCCACGGCGCCCTCGGCGCCACAGCAGTTCAAGCGCGCCGGTTATGCCGGCGCCTTGTCGCCGGTGCAGACGCTTGCCAGCATCAGCCTCGACGAACAATCGCGCCTGAGCACCGGCATCAGCGAATTCGACCGCGTGCTCGGCGGCGGCCTGGTGCCGGGTTCGGCGGTATTGATCGGCGGCAACCCCGGCGCCGGCAAGAGCACGCTGCTGTTGCAGCTCATGTGCCGGCTGTCGCAGGACGTGGAAACGCTGTACGTGACCGGCGAGGAAAGCCTGCAACAGGTGGGCATGCGCGCCAAGCGACTGGGCCTGCCCACCGATCGCCTCAAGATGCTGGCCGAAACCGACATCCAGGCCATCTCCCAGGCCGCCGAGGAACACCGGCCGCGGGTAATCGTGATCGACTCGATCCAGGTGATGTACAGCGCGGACGTGCCCTCGGCCCCCGGGTCGGTGGCGCAGGTGCGCGAATGCGCCGCGTATCTGGTGCAGTTCGCCAAGCAGACCGGCACCGCGCTGTTCCTGGTGGGCCATGTGACCAAGGAAGGCTCGCTGGCCGGTCCCAAGGTGCTGGAGCACATGATCGACTGTTTCCTGATGCTCGACGGCGGCGAAGACAGCCGCTACCGCACCCTGCGCGGCCACAAGAACCGCTTCGGCGCGATCAATGAGCTTGGCATCTTCGCCATGACCGAAACCGGCCTGAAGGAAGTGAAGAACCCCTCCGCCATCTTTCTGGCACGCACCGAGGAAATCTCGCCCGGCTCGCTGGTGACTGTATTGTGGGAGGGTACCCGCCCACTGCTGGTGGAAATCCAAGCGCTGGTGGACGGCTCGCAGCTCGGCAATCCGCGCCGCATCGCGGTGGGGCTGGATCACAACCGCATGGCGATGCTGTTGGCGGTGCTGCATCGCCACGGCGGACTCTTCATGGCCGACCAGGACGTGTTCGCCAACGTAGTGGGTGGGGTGAAGGTGACCGAAACCAGTGCCGACCTCGCGCTGCTGGTCGCCATCGTGTCCAGCTTTCGCGACCGCGCCTTGCCGCGTGACCTGGTGGTGTTCGGAGAAGTGGGCCTGGCCGGCGAAATCCGGCCGGTGCCAAGCGGCCAGGAACGTCTGCAGGAAGCCGCCAAGCATGGCTTCACCCGCGCCATCGTGCCCAAGGCCAATGCGCCGCGCCAGGGCATTGCCGGCATGAAGGTGGTGGGCGTGAGCAAGCTCAGCGAAGCGCTCGAGGCGCTGCAGGATTAGTCCTTCACAGCCGGCAACGCCGCCACGGGGCTTTACGCCGCGCTTCCTAGATGAGTTTCAGATAACTGAGAATGTTCACCCCGAAAATGGCGAACGGCGCCACCAGCACCACCCATTCGAGGTTGCGGCGTGCGAAATAGCCGGTGAAATGCAGGATTACCACCAGAAGACATGCAATGTAGACGATGTAGAAAATCATGGGCCTGGCTTCCTTTGGTGCGGGTCTGTGCCCCGCCTGCAGTCGGGCTGGCTGCCGGCGTCCTGACCGCATTATTGTCATCGAAGCCCCGGTGGTGCTCAAGCCCCGCGACACAGGCTTTCCTGTTGTAGGCTGAACGTAATGACACGCCTGCGCGTTTCGCTGCACCCGCACCTGGCGACGGCGTCTTTTCCCCTGCCTCGCGGCGCTGTGTTAGGATGCCAGCCGGCCCTGGGTTCGATTCCGCGAGGCCATGCCGACCCCGCGTAACCTCCCCCACCAATCCTGTATGCAAGATCGATGAGCAGTTCGCTGATTCCGGAACGTCCGCTTCTGATTTCCCCCACCCTGGCCGCCACCATCGGCCTGGACGAAGCCGTGTTGCTGCACGTCATCAGCGAACTGCTGCTGCAGCATCCGCCGCTGCACCGCGGCCAGCGCCGCTGGATGGAAATCAGCCAGCAGCACCTGCGCGACGCCCTGCCGTTCTGGGACCTGCCCAAGATATTCAGTGTGCAGCAAAGCCTGCGCGAAAAAGGCCTGCTGCTGATCGAAGCCGTGCCTGGCTCGGCACAGACGCAATTGCTGGCGATCAACCAGGTGGTGCATGGCGTGCCCGCCGCGCCGGCTGCCCAGCCCCCCCCTCGCTTCGACACCGCCGGCACCAGAACCCCTGGCCGCGATGGCGCACCACCGCAATCGACACCACAGGGCACCTCGCGCCTCATCCCGCCCGACTGGCGTCCCGACAACGACCTCTTGCTGCTATGCCAGCAGCGCAACGTGCCGGTGACCTTCGTCGAACAGGAGATCGCCCCGTTCATCAAATACCAGCAGGACCGCCGCCGCTTCAGCTATTCCTGGCACAACGCCTTCCTCAAGTGGGTGGTGGCCGCGTGGGAAAAACAGCGCAGCCACAACCAGGCGCGCCACCAGGAAGTGCCGATGACGCAGGGCTGGCAGCCAAGCGAAGAGGTATTGGACATTCTCGAACTGGCCGGCATCAGCCTGGGTTTCATCGAGGACGCGGTGCCCGAATTCGTGCTGTACTGGAGCAGCCAGGGCGCCACCAGCAACGTCTGGGACAGCAAGTTTCTCGCCCACGTGAAGCGCCAGTGGGAACGCTACACGCACGCCTTGGAACACGACACCACGCTGCGACCGATTCCGGTGGATTTCCAGCCAAGCCCCGCCTGCTGGGAAATCCTGGAAATGGCGCAGATCGATCCCTCCTACGCCGAAGCGCTATTGCCGGAGTTCATTCTCTACTGGCGCGACCGCAACGAAATCCATGCGTCGTGGAATACGAAATTCCTGCAGCATGTGAAATATCGTTGGGCGCAGCAGTTGCAGGCGCCACAGGGGAACGTGCTGGACAAGATGACGGATCGCAGCTGGGCCGAGTAACGGGCGCCAAGAGGAGATCGGCAGGGTCGTCATCCATGCGCAAGGCCGGCACTATACCGCCGCGAACACTGCCTCAAGGCTACCGACGAACAGGATGCGCTCGGCCCACAGATCCAGCTCCGCCTGCCCGGCCTGGGTAACACGCTGCTGCAGTTCCTCGGGCAGATCGCCGAATTTGAGCTGCAGTTGACGCAGCAGCACCGCAGCGCGGCCTTCTGAAAGCCCCTCGGCACGACCGCGATCTTCGCCAATGCGAATGCCTTTTTCGATACCCTTCTCCAGGCCCTGCTTGGTCCATCGCCTTTCCATAATACTCACGTAAGGCACGGTGTTTTCCTCCTTCAGCCGATCGACCCCGGCATTATAGTAAGCCTCGATTTCAGGCGGCAACGCGACCAGCCATTCCAGGAACACGATCAGGCGGGTGATCAGTTTCCGGTCCAGCCGCTTGCGGCTGGCTAGGCGGTAAAAACCGAGCAGGTTATCTGCCTTCTGCCTCCCACTCTTGACCAGCTTCGCCGTTAATTGCGCCGCCACCAGCAAGGCAAAGGGATTGTCGCTGGCCAGCAGCTCATCCAGGCGCGGCTGGAAATCCAGTAGCTTTACCGTGCGGAAACGGAACCTTATCCCATAGCCGTCCTTCCCTACCTCCTCAAAGCAATCCGGTCGGTAACGTGCGTTCGTGTCCGTCAAAACGGCGAGGCTGATTACCGGCTGATTCCTGTAGTGATCCCGAATGCGGTAGTAGTAGACGAACATCCGTTCCTGGAAACCGGCCTCCGCCTCGCCCTGCACTTCCACGTGAATCAGCACCCAACACTCACCGCCCTGGCGCAACCACACCTGCGCCAGCTTGTCGGCATAGCGTCGACCACTGTTGCTGGAGGGTTCGAACTTCTGCAGTTCCTTGTCGAGAAAGGTAACAGGCCGTGACCAATCGATGACCGCATACAGTTTGGGAAACAAGAGTTCCAGGAAGGGTTGGAAGAAAAACTCCAAGGCTTCCTTCCAAGCGCTGTCCTGGTCTTCCCTGACCTGAGGCATCCGTGTCTCCCGCTCCGTTTGGCTTCATGCCTGTCTACAAGATAGCAGGGCCTTCCACGTTTGCCGGATTGAATGCGCGTCGTCGGTCAGCAGCAAGGCCTGTCAGGATCAAGCACGCCCGCATGCCGCGTTGCGGCCAGGCTTGGCTACCGCTCAGGCCAAGCTCGACACCGGCCGCAACAATGCCATAGCGAATCTACAACCCCAGCTCACTCAGCCCAGGGTGATCCGCAGGACGCGGCCCCGCCGGCCAATGAAACTTACGGTCGCTTTCCTTGATCGGCAGATCGTTGATGCTGGCATGCCGCACCGCCATCTGGCCGTTTTCGGCGAACTCCCAATTCTCGTTGCCATAGGAGCGATACCACTGCCCCGAATCGTCGCGCCATTCATAGGCGAAGCGCACCGCAATGCGGTTGTCGGTAAAACCCCACACTTCCTTGATCAGCCGGTACTCGATTTCCTTCGCCCACTTGCGCGTCAAAAACGCCTCGATTTCCGCCCGCCCGTTGACGAACTCCGCCCGGTTGCGCCAGCGGCTGTCCGGCGTGTATGCCAGAGCAACCTGCTTGGGATCGCGCTTGTTCCAGGCATCTTCCGCCCCACGGACTTTCTGTGCGGCGGTTTCACGGGTGAAGGGAGGAAAGGGAGGACGTGATTCGCTCATGATGAACTCCTTGGTATGTATATCCTGTTGCTGTCCATGCGCGTCCGGCGCCTTTTGCGGTTCGCCGCGCATGATGTGCCACAGGCCCCTGTGGACGCAGACCGCCAGTATAGGCCTTCTGCTACCATAGCGGACATGCCGACCACCCCCATCGACTCCCCGTCTCCCGACTACGCCGCCCTGGCAGCCGACATAAAAGCCTGGGGCCGCGAGCTGGGTTTTCAGCAGGTGGGCATTACCGACGTGGATCCCGGCGAAAACGCGGCCCATCTGCAGCGTTGGCTGGATGCCGGCTACCACGGCAGCATGGAGTACATGGCGCGCCACGCCGCATTGCGCAGCGATCCCACCACGTTGGTGCCGGGCGCGTTGCGGCTGGTGTCGGTGCGCATGGATTACCTGCCCGCCGAACCGCGCGCGGTGCAGGTGCTGGCCAATCCGCGCCAGGCCTACATTGCCCGCTACGCGCTGGGGCGCGACTACCACAAGGTGATACGCAAGCGGTTGCAGCAGCTTGCCGAGCGCATTCAGGCGGCGGTGGGCGAATTTGGTTATCGCGCATTCACCGACAGCGCTCCCGTGCTGGAGCGCGCCTTTGCCGAGAAAGCAGGGCTGGGCTGGATCGGCAAGAACACCATGCTGATCAATCGCCGCGCGGGCTCGTGGTTTTTTCTGGGGGAACTGTTCACCGATCTGCCGTTGCCCATCGACGCACCCGCCAGCGCGCACTGCGGGTCGTGCACGGCCTGCCTCACGGTTTGTCCCACCCAAGCCTTCGTGGGACCGCAGGTGCTGGATGCACGGCGCTGCATTTCCTATCTCACCATCGAACTGAAGGGACCGATTCCGCTGGAACTGCGTCCCTTGATCGGCAACCGCGTATTCGGCTGCGACGATTGCCAGCTGTGCTGCCCCTGGAACAAGTTTGCCAGCCCCACGCGAGAAGCGGATTTCACCCCGCGCCACGCACTCGACCAGGCGGAACTGGTGACCCTGTTCAACTGGAGCGAAGACGAATTCCTGCGCTACACCGAAGGCTCGCCCATACGCCGCACCGGCTACGAAGGCTGGCTGCGCAACCTGGCCGTGGGCCTGGGCAACGCGCCACGCTCAGTGGAAGTAGTGCAGGCACTGCAGCAGCGATTGGCGCATTCGTCGGAGCTGGTGCGCGAACACGTGCAATGGGCGCTCGAGCGCCAGGGAGAAACCAACGCATCATGAACGTGATCCAACACCGTCATCGCCTGCACCGCAGCAACTGGCTGCGCGCCGCCGTGCTGGGCGCCAACGACGGCATCGTGTCCACCGCGGCGCTGTTGATTGGCGTGGCAACGGCCGGCAGCGACAAAAGCACGATCCTGCTGGCAGGCGCGGCGGCGCTGGTGGCGGGTGCGATGTCGATGGCGGCGGGCGAATACGTGTCGGTAAGCTCGCAAGCCGATACCGAGGCCGCCGACCTGGCATTGGAGCAGCAGTCGCTGGAGACAATGCCGCAGCAGGAGCAGCAGGAATTGGCGGATATCTACGTGCGGCGCGGCTTGGAACCAACGTTGGCACAGGAGGTGGCCCGACAACTGATGGCGCACGATGCCCTGGCCGCCCATGCGCGGGACGATATCGGGATTACCGAGATCAGCCAGGCACGGCCATTGGCGGCAGCGCTGATTTCCGCCGCGACTTTTACCGTTGGCGCGGCATTGCCGCTTGGTGCGGCCTTGCTGCTACCGTTGGCCTGGATGGGATGGGGATTGGCGCTGGGCTCGCTGGCTTTTCTGGCCTTGCTCGGAGCAGTGGCGGCGCAGGCGGGGGGAGCCTCGCCGTTGAAGGGCGCATTGCGGGTGTGCTTCTGGAGCGCGGGGGCGATGGCACTGACGGCACTGGTGGGCAGCGCGTTTGCGTAGGCCTGTTTCACAACAGCAAGCGCATGGAAACCCCGAAGTCACCAAAGCAAGTTACGGCAGCGCACTCTCCGGATTGGAACATGACAGCTCAGCCAATGTCAGACTTGGCCGAGGACTTTGCGCCATCCCGGATTCCTCGAACCTGCGCAGCGTGTCTTGAACCGGAGGAACATCCCATTCACTCCTTTCCGCATCAGTCGTCCTTGGATCCACGGGGCTGAATTCCATGAACCCCGTCGCTGGATTCAGCATGAACTGGGTTCCATATTTTTGCGGAAGTCCCTGGCTTACCAAATAGCGGTCGTACGTTGCTGCAGCCAGCCATTTACCATCACTGTACCCGCCCTCGGCAGCTGCCTTCGCAAGGAAGTAAGCGAGTATATAGTTCTCCGCGCTCTTACTTGTTATCTGAGTATCCACGACACCCTGGGGAGTATGTTGAAGAATCATGGCCGCATAATATTTGCCCGCTGGCGTATCAATACCTCCCTCGGCAAGCAACTGAAGCACGCGCAACCGTCTGGTTTCGTCTCCGCAGGGATCACTCACACCACCGTTGCTTCTCGAGCTTTGATCCTGGTTGAACGCCGCAAGCAATTCCTCTTCAACTGCCGTTTGTCCAAAACAGATCATTGAGGCCAGGGACAATAACAGTGCCATATACGGTTTCGACATAATCCTTTTCCCCTCACGCTGAAAGTTGTTCGGATGCTGCGTTTTTAGACGGGTGCCGCTCACATGCTTTGATCCGACTGCAAGAATTTTTCAGTCCCCTTACAGACTGCGTTTGAACCTGATACTTGAAGCTTCGTAGCCAAGGTGTTTGTAGAACGCATGTGCCTCTTCCAGTCTGAAGTTGCTCGTTACTTCCACGAGCTTGCATCCTCGTTTCCTAAGCATATTTTCAGCCGCTTCGACTAGCGCTTTCCCAATGCCTTTACCACGCTCCTGCTCTGCCACGATAAGTACCGAAAGCCTCCCTACAGCAGTAGGGCGATGCAGCACCGGCATGACATTGGTAGTCACCATGCCAACGACACTACCCTGACATACAGCCAGCAGCGTCTGAGCCTGCATTTCCTTCAAGCGAGCTTCTAAATCATCAACCGATGAGGGAAAACCCAACTGCTCAAGCAGCAAAGAAATGCCCAATAAATCTGTAGCTACTGGATGCCTAATCTCCACTTGGTATAACCCCACTCTTGGCGCCCAGTATCAAGCTTGGGTAGCGGGAGCAAAGTGGAAGCCATCCCAGCGGCGACAATAGCGCTTTGTTATGTTTGATTGCCATTTTCAAGCTCGTGCAAATGCCGTAGCCCCTCTTTGCGAAACAAGTGCCCCAAGACAAAGGAAGCAATAAGCAAAGACAAAATGATCACCTTTGTTGTCATAGACAGCGAGCCGATCAAATCGAAAACGGATATCTGCTGTAAACCACCATCGAACACCCCCTTCACTACCAAGGTTAAAGGCAGTGCAGTAACCAAAAGAATAACCGCCTTGAAAACTGATACGCCAAGCTCAATCAAAGACCGGGCAAAGGCTTCCCTTGCTTTTGGATTGTAATTATCAGGCTTCACATGACCTCCTTGAGAACATAATGTCCCAGCCGGCATGTCGCCGACATGATTTTCTTGTTAAGCGCCCTCACCCTTTGGACCACATGGATTGCTCGTCCCAGAGTCTTACGAGGTATCCGTCTGGATCTCTCAGTTCTGTGCGCCATAGCCCCAGAACAAATTTTTTGGCCCGGCAGCAAGCTCTTCGCTTAACGCCCCTGGTAAGGCGCCAAAGTATGCTGGCGTGGCTTTTGCGCCTTTTGCAAAAGGCATGACAGCATATTTTGGTCACCTTGGAACTGTTTGTTAGGCGAATTTTGCACCTATATGATTCTGATGAACCTGCAGCCACGGTGCCAGTCAGCCCGTGACTGTGGCCGTATAGTCGCCACCACTCCATGCTATACCACTTGTGAACCGCCGAGTTTTGTCCTGGCTGGTTTGCCGCGTAAGAAATTCCTGCACACTCGCTACTAATGCGGCAAAAAGGTAGAAACGATGCTGGAAGCTGAAAGGAATAAGGTATTCGAGGGCTGGATAGCGGCGCACAAGGCCATCCTATTCAAGGTGGCGCGCGTTTATGGCGCCACCCGTTCCGATCGCGAGGATCTCTTCCAGGAAATCGCGCTGCAGGTGTGGCACAGCGTCGCGGCCTGGCGTGGCGATTGCGCCGCAACCACATGGATCTATCGGGTAGCACTGAACACAGCGCTCGCGTGGCGTCGCAAGGAACGCAAACACGTTCAGGGCCGGCAGGATATAGAGGCCGCCACCGACTTGCTCATCGAGCCAACCGAACATGATCCGCGGCTCGACTGGATCTACCAGCGAATCGGGGAACTCGACGAGGCGAACCGCTCGCTCGCGCTGCTGATGCTCGATGGCTTCAGTTACCGCGAAATGTCGCAGATCCTCGGCCTCAGCGAAAGCAACGTCGGGGTGAAGATCAACCGTATCAAGGCGACGCTTGCCGCCCAATTGGCGAAGGAGGAGCACGATGGACTTTGACGAGATGTTGGACACTTGGCGCGCCCAGGACACTGCGCCGCCGTACGGCGTGAACCGCGATGCGTTCCGGCAGGCGCTCGAGATCGAAGAGGCCAAGGTCCGGAAAGAGTTACGCAGCCGGCGCCGTGGACTCTGGTTCTTCTGGATCTTCGGAACCGGCATGGCGGTCTGGGCAGCAGTCTGGATCGCTATCACTATTACCAACGGTTGGTCGGTCATCTACGTCATCACATCCGGAATGAGCATCGGCTTGTTTGCGCTGGGGGTCGGCGTGTTGTGGGTAAGCCGCGGGCGGGAGCCCGGGCGGAATTTCGGTAATACGCTGCAGGAGGAGGTGAGGCGCAGCCTGGCGCTTGTCGACTATCAGCTGTCGCTTACCCGGTATTGGATCATCTTGCTGGGGGTAGGCTGCGTGGTAGTTGGCACGTTGTTGTTCTCCTGGACCACAAACAGCAGCCAGGACATCCCCGATTCATCGTCCGGCGTCGGCTGGTTCTGGTTTGTAGTGGTGTTCGCTGTCTTGATCGGGCGGGGTTTCTACAAGGAGCGAGACAAGATGCGCGAGGCGAAGGCGAAACTGGAACTCCGCCAGCGGCATTTGCGTGAGCTGCTCGCCGCTCTCGACGCCCCCGAATGACAAGCGCGGAACGAGCCAGGCGGGATGCCGCTTCGGTGCCGCCTAACGTCGTTCATAATCGGCGACAGCGAAGCTGGTGTCCGGCGCCGCAGGCGCGTAGTTGATGACTTGGTTATGCGCCAACATGCTTTTGCATCACTAAGACTTCAGTACCCTTGTAACTGACAGTCTCAAGTGGCTCCCAACCATGATCTGGATATAGGCCACCGTCAAGCCGTTCAGTTTGAAGATATAGTTTTCTAATTCCGAACTCTTCGGCTAGTAGAGCGATTTTTTCTATAAGTTTTGATCCGATCCCCGAGCCACGATACTGTGGCACTACAAAAAGACCGCCGAGCCAGTGCTCCCTATCTGGATAAATATCCATCTCTCTATATTTCAGTTCAGCAGCCCCAACAACACGACTTCCCTCCACTGCCAATAAGAGAAGTGGTGGCTTGTCCCTATTCATGCTCTGAGAAATTTTCTTAGCTATTTCCTCTACGGAGGCTTTTGAATTTAGTCTTCCCCATTCCTCAAAATACCAGCGAGAGACTGAATCAATGGCTGCTGGTCTATCTACTAGAAACTCAAACCTCATGGCTGACACCGATCTCGAATGGCGCATAACGCCCCTGGTAAGGCGCCAAAGTATGTTGGCGTGGCTTTTGCGCTTTTTGCAAAAGGCATGACAGCATACTTTGGTCGCTCTTTACCGGTTTGTTAGCGCCGCCTCCACAGCGGCCTACCTCCCTACGAGATTCCCGAACCATCCACATCAGAAACTCTGAGTCCCTGACTGTGATGTGCCGTCCGAACCGCCTCAATCTTGATGGTCCAGTCGCTGAACTAGACTCGCCGGCTCCATCCGTGCGATGTAGAAGACAGCGTCAAAAGGACGGGTAGGATCGGCAATGTCGACGTCGTCATACTTCGGAACGCGCATTGTCTGTAATTGCAGCAATGGATGGCCGGCTTGACCTCGTACGCTCCGCAGATCAAGGTAGGCGTAATTCAACCCTAACCGATTCAGGCGCTCTTCGAGGCTACCTTCGCGAGCGGGCGCGATCGCTGAGACCGGATTCCCGATGATGCCGTCTTCACCCTCGTATGCGGTGAAACCAATCGTATAGAGACTCTCCCCGAGCCACTCGGCAAGGAAGACGCCGCTCGTTTTCATGGAGTTGGGGACCGGATCGAGGCTGACAGTTTTGAAGTTCGGGGCTTCGTAATAGGCGTTCATCACATGGGCATTGTGAGCCCAGATGATGACCTTCTGACCCGGATAACCTTTGCTGATCAGCCAGCGCAGGTTCCGGGCGTTGAGTGCATCGCGGCGGTTTTCCCCTATCACTACTGCATCCGGGCCAGCTTGAAAGTCTGCACCAAAACGCTCGTACAGATTCGTTCCATAGCCGGCAAGGTTAGCCATGGCATGGGTCATGAATTCGCGTCGGCGCTCGCCACTGATCTCGTCGAAGGCCTGGCGATGTTCGTTGAAGAGCACGGTCAGTTGATCGGCAGCCTCATGCAACTGTTCCAGCGCAGCCAAGCCGGGTCGCGAGGGCGTGTTCCCGGCGCCTGAGGAAACCGCCGCGAGATAAGCGTCGAAACCGCTGAAACCATCGAGAGCTTTACCCGCTGCCTGGGTCGCTTCGTTGCGCAGGGCGGAGTCGCGCAGTGCGCCGGTGTAAGACCGCAACTCGATCGAGAAATCCGCGAAAGCCCCAGCTGATGTGAACTGCATATCAAAGCCCACCATGACTAGCGGATGAGTGCTGGCCTGGCTCTGTTTAGCGTATTCAAACAATGGACGGCACTCCTCACTGGCCGACCAGATTGAGAATACCCCACGCTGGGCTGATGTAATGACGTCGCCTCCGGCACGCAGTCCAGCTTGCGTACGTTCAACATCATAGAAGCCCGATTCCCACGCGAGTATGTCGAAACCCATACGCTGGTGCAGGAACTTCACAAGCCGTGTCTTCGCCATGAACGCCGTTCCCGCGCCATGGCTCGGTTCGCCGAGCTGGACGACCTGCGCGTCTCCGATGAGCGCGACGAGTGGCTCGAGGTCACTGAAATCTTCGTCAAAGGGATCGACCGTGCGTATCGGACTGGTGTTGGCACGGAGCCAGTCCTGGAGGGGATCGGAAGCTTGGGCTGCGACAAGGGGTGTCAGTGCGGGCAACCCGAGAATTGCGGAGGTGAGAGCGGTGGCGAGAAGCGTTCGCCGTGATACAAGACACGCTGTGTCACTCACTTGTACTGCGGGTCTTGCAGAATTGCGGCGTGCGGCCATGTTTATTCTCACATGTTGGAAATTCCCAATTTCCAATATAGACGCCTGAGGGCTCGAAAAGGTTTGCGGGCTGGAAGAATAAACAGGTATTCCAGTGTCGTTGCGCCAGAAATGGGTGCAGGTTACGCTGAGCTCCTCCACGTCTCTGCTCCTGTGCGACGATTCGCGCTGACGCTGAAGCTCAGCCGCCGACAGACCGCGGAGCGGGATGGCGGTCGGCTGTAGCGCCTTGTTAGGCCGGTTTAAGCTATGGACGGATCTTTTCACCATTGTTTAGCATATCAATGTATTGAGATATTTTCCTTGCACGCGTTTCAGCCCTTTTCACATTCTGAATTCTAAACAGAATTGCGTACCGGTTTTGACTATTGAGAGTTGCAAAGAACTTCTTTGCCTTCGGATTTCTGTTTAGAGCTTGCTGTAAATCATCAGGCACCGTTGATGTGCTTGCAGATGAATAGGCGGCTTCCCAGCGCCCATCCTGCTTAGCACGATTGATTTCGCGAAGCCCGGTTGATTGCATCCTTCCGGCTGATATCAATGCCTCAGCTCTTGCCTTGTTGATCTTTGACCAGATGCTTTTAGTAGTTCTAGGGGTGAACCGCTGCAGCCAATAGTGCTCACTTTCTGCTTGCTTTTGACCATCTATCCAGCCATAACAAATGGCACCTTCAAGTGCCTGAGCATAAGTAAGGGTTGGCTGCTCCGCAGATTTCTTCGCTATGCGCAGCCAAACGCCGGTGACAATCTCTCCATTTGAGCTAAGCCATGCTTCCCAGTCTTCCTGATTAGCGAATGTGATTTTGCGGTCGTTCATGCCATACCTGTGTGAGGCCTAACGCCTCTGGTAAGGCGCGAAAGTATGTTGGTGTGCCTTTTGCGCCTTTTGCGCCTTTTGCAAAAGGCATGACGACATACTTTTGTCGCTCTTTACCGGTTTGTTATGCGCGATCTGAAACTGGCTCACCTTGACCACGCCTGTTTGAATTCTTGATCGAACCACAAATCGATGTCGTACGCAGCGCCAGCAACGCTGCGGAAATTCAGGTAGGCTGAGTGGTTCTCGCTCAGCCAACTTAAAAAGTCGCCCGAGCTCAGTTCATTGGCAGGAGTTCTCTCGTTGCCGCTTTCTTTGCGCCAAACATGGCAAAGCGCTCTTACTGCCTTCTCTGCTTCGGATTTCTGCATGAATTCACTCCAGGCCAGCAGTACGATTAATCGAACAGAGCGAGAGACTCTGGTTTGAACTGCTCCTTCTGAACAAGTTTCTGAGCAAAGCGCTTGTATATTGCGATTTCTTTTCCGCTGGCACCGGTTGGGAGTGCGCCCTGGCCTAGAAAGAAAGCCAACGCCTTCAGTTTTGACGCGTACTGAGGAGCCCCCATCTCTCGATGTCTAACACAACCCGGCTTGCCGCTAAACGCATTGCGCTCCGCGGTACGAATCTCATCCTGGATTATGGGCATCATTTCGTGCCAATCCATGTCCTCAATTCTATTTATGGTTTCGAAATAGTCATACATCGCTATGTGATCCGTAACGCATAACGCCGCCATAAACGGCGACAGAGCGGAGCGCCGCTTGCGCATAAAATGGCGAAGCCATGAGCAAGTGGCGCTCCGCTCTGACGTCCGCTTTGATGGCTTTGTTATGCATTTTTCTTTCTGGCCTTCTTTCGTTTAGGCAGTACCGGAATTTTCTTTCCATCGCGTACTGTTTCAGCAAGTTCAATTAACAGTTTTCTTCTTTCTTGGTAGGTGGCAGTAAATTCCGGGGTCGGTTTTCTTCGTGGACTTTGAGGAGGCGACTTCGGCAACAGCCCTTTAATGAAGGTACAGAGCTGATCACTTACATAGTTTACGTCTTGTGGATCCTTCAAGTTAGCAACCAAGCGTTCCATCTCCGAGTATACGGATTCCAATCTCTTTATCGAAACTCTGAAATCGGCCTCCGCCAGCTCACTATTGGTAAGTTCAAGTTTGTCAATTACGCCTTTTAGTGAGCCCACGACACCAATTCTTGCTTCCACTCGTAAAGTATTGTCGTGACGGCTCTGGGAAAGAAATAACGTTTCGGAAACGATGCACTCGGCTAACCTTTTGGCGTCGTTCGCTAGATAGTCCACACCACTTCTGAAGTCAGCATACTGGCCAATTGCGATGTAAATCGCTCCCGCAATACCGGCATAGACCTTGAGCGAGCCCTCTTTGAACTCAACAGAGGTACTTACAGCATCGTAGATAAAGAACCTTCCTCTGGTTGAGAGAAACAGCTCAAGTTCCTTGCGAAGCGCTTCAAGCCGGTCTTCCGGAATATTAACCGGCTCTATGTGCAAATATGCTTGACAAAGAATGTTGGAATTTATGTAGTCAGCCATGACTTAGACTCTGATTAGTTGCATAACGCCTCAAAAACAGGCGCGGCTTTGCCGCGTCCTGCGCCGAAGGCGCGAAGTTATTTGGTTTGTTATGGGCCAGCGCTCGATACCAAAGACGGAGAAAGTTGCGGAGCGATAGCGGAGCCTTTGCCCAAACGATGCGCGAACGAGCACCAATGCCGAATGACAGAACCCGCAGCATACTGCCACTGAGAACGAAATCGCTGAACTCCATGTCCATCCCTGATTTGAAGGCGCCGCTGAGAACGGCACTACCTGACTTCCCGATACCTTCCAAACTTGCCGAGTACGA